>ONZT01000144.1_pt1 | contig 74911 bp, 75 predicted proteins | sample 1671571 | NCBI WGS metagenome assembly ONZT01 (sample SAMN06348170, study PRJEB24527) | human gut metagenome | biome: human gut; feature: ankylosing spondylitis patient; material: feces | host: Homo sapiens | place: China | collected 2015-10
ACGTGTGCTCTTCCGATCTCCCCCCCCGCAAGTGCGATTCACGCAGGTTTCAGGCCCTTTCGCGCAGATTTGGGGGTGAAAAGGCTCTCCCTCTGGGAGAGCTGGCGAGCGGAGCGAGACTGAGAGGGCAAGGACGCTGACGGAGATGTACAAGCGCGGCGATAGCATCGCTCTGACAAAGGGCCTGCTTATCGCTGCGCGGCGGCTCTCGGGAGACGGGCTTGCCCTCTCCGTCTGCTTCGCAGACACCTCTCCCAAAGGGAGAGGCTCTGGCCTGCCCCGCAGGCGCAAAAAACCGCCACCTCACGGTGACGGTCAGACTTTCCGTTCAATTTATAATGACGCATTCTCAAACGCATCCCCTGCGGCCTTTTGCAGGGCGTTGATGGAGATGGTGCAGAGGGCCGCGAGGTCGGCGTCCGAGCCATCGGCAGGGATGTCCGCCACCTCTTTCTCCGTCTTGCCCTTGAGGTAGCTGCAATAGCCCTCGCTGTGCTCGTACCACTCCTTGCCGAGGCTGGATGCGTTCCGCATCCCGTAGCTGTCGCCCAGCTCAAGCTTGGAGCGGACGGTGTCCGGGGCGGTGACGCCGCCGTCTGCCGCGATGGTCAGCGCAGGTTCTGCCATGTCGCCGATGGCGCTGGTCACACGGCCATCGGCATCCAGCGTCAGGGCCACGACGGTAAGGTCAACTTCTGCGTTCACATCCTTGTCGTCGGTGGCGGTGATGTCCGAAGAGGCATTCTCCGCCTCCACGCCGAGGCTCACCCGGTCGCCTTTTGCCGCGCCGAGGGCGGACGCATTCGTGCAGGCTTTCGCCACGGCGTCGCGGTACTGATCCACCCGGATGGTGCAGCCGGACAGCAGGTCGGCGTCCGTGGCCTTGCCGTCCTTATCCGTTTCCAGCATGGATGCCTGTTCCGGCGTCATGCCGGTGAGGTAGTCGGCGAAGTCATCGGCCTGCTCGGCCCAGCCCTTTTTCAGCGAAGATGCCGCTGCCAGCGGGTAGTCGTCCCCTTTCTGGCGCTTGGTGCGGTAGTCGGTGGGCATGGTGACGACGCCTTTGCCGTCGGCGGTAACTTCCACTTCCAGCTCATCCAGCATCACGTCGGCCAGCTTGCCGTCTCCGTCCAGCAGGACGGCGGCGGCGATGGTATGGATGGTGCCGGTGCGTGCCTCGTCGGAGGCCTCGGTCAGGATGCCGAGGCCGGTCTTCCAGCCGCCGGTCTGGGTAGTGCTGGCGCTGCCGGACGAGCCGGACATGGCGTTCGAACTGCTCATGTTGCCGGAATTGCTGCTGCCTTTGCGGCAGCCGGACAGCAGCAGTGCCGCCGCCACGGCACAGCTCAGAAGAGCTTTTTGTCTCTGTGTCATAAGCGTTACGCTCCCTTTCATCTCTTTGGGAGTAGTATAGCCCGACAGGCGCCTATTTATTTATGTATCTTTTTGTTGGAAACTGTGTTATACTTGTCCTGCGGCCTACCCCGCCCAGTTTTATGGGAAGGGAGGTGTTGCCCAATGGCGTATATTTCCACATTTATCCTGTCCGTCGGAGCAAATGTAGCTTCTTACTATATCTGCAAGTGGCTTGACGGATGGCTGAAGGGCCGTAAGCACTAAAAAGGACCCCCTTTCGGAGATTGCCGCTCCGGGAGGGGGTCTTTTCCTTTTGGGTGTGCCAATGACATATCGGCTTCCACATTTACCATCTTTATTATATGCGATTCCCTGCAAAAGTCAAGCACCACGCAGAAAATTTACAACTGTGCTCTGAGACCGACGTGTTATCTGGCAAAGTTCCAAAATACCAGCGTGTTATCGTCACAAATCAAACTTTGCCACGTTGGCAAACTTAAGGCTTGCTGGCAAAGTAGGTAGTTTGCCAATCAAGAGAACTTTGCCAGGTTGGCAAACAATCAATATTGAACGATATATCATTTGATTTATAGAACTTTGCCACTTATTCTACCGCAGTATCGCTCACATCAGCGGGCTCAGCAGGCGGAGCACACTGTCCAGCAGCGTCCCGGCCAGCGAGGTGCGGCAGTCGGCCAGCTGCACTTCCCGGCACTCCGGCAGGGTGCGGAGCACATCGTCCCGCAGAGCAATGACCTGACTGTTATAGAGCAGCAGCGCCCCGCACTCAAAGTGGAGGAAGAGGCTGCGGTAATCCATGTTGATGCTGCCCACCACGGCGGCGCGGTCATCGCTGACGTAGCACTTGGCGTGGAGGAAGCCGGGCGTGAACTCGTAGATGCGCACCCCCGCCCGGAGCAGCGGCACATAATAGGAGCGGGTCAGCCGGAAGACGAGCTTCTTGTCCGGGATGCCCGGCAGCACCAGCCGGACGTCCACGCCCCGCTTTGCCGCCGCCTTGAGGGCTTCCAGCATGGTCTCGCCCACCGCGAAGTAGGGCGTATAAATATAGACGTACCGCTGGGCCTGATTGATGATATTCAGGTAGACCGTCTCGGCCAGAGCCTCTTCGTCCAGCGGGCTGTCCCCGTAGGGCTGTATCACTCCGTCCGACTGGGCGGGCAGGGACACAGCCTGAGGCATAAAGGGCGCATAATCCTCCTCGCTGGGGCGGAAGGCGTTCCAGTGGTCAAGGAACATCACCGTGAAGTTCCAGACCGCCGCGCCCTCGGTGCGGAGGGCTGCGTCCTTCCAGTAGCCGAACCGCTCTTCTTCATTGATATACTCGTCGGCCAGATTGATGCCGCCCGTATAGGCTGTATTTCCGTCCACGACCACGATCTTCCGGTGGTCGCGGTGATTCATGACCAGCGACACCAGCGGCACCACCGGGTTGAACGGGATGCAGCGGATATGCGCCCGCTCCATCTGCACCACGAAATCGGACGGCAGGCCCAGCAGACTGCCGAAATCGTCGTAGATGAGCCGGACGTCCACCCCCTGCGCCGCCTTGCGGACGAGGATGTCCTCTACCCCCTTCCACATCTTGCCGGTGCGGACGATGAAGAACTCGAGGAAGATGAACCGCTCTGCCTTTTCGAGGTCGGCCAGCAGGTCAGGGTACATGGCCTCACCGCAGGGGTAATATTTTGCCGTGGAGTTTTTCCATGCGGGGTACGGCCCGTACTCCGAAACATACCGGCTCAGTCCCCTGCTGGCGGGGTCGAGGGCGTCGGTCTGGCCCGGCTGCTGGGCGAGGTCGGCGGTGTGCTGGCGCTCCACCGCCTGCATCCGCTGACGCATCCGCTTGGCGGGGGCCTTGTTGCCGAAGGCCAGATAGAGCGCACCGCCCAGCAGCGGCATCATGCCGATGAGGACGAGCCAGATGATCTTATAGTCGCTGTTCTCGTCCTTCCGCACGAGGTAGAGGGTGATGAAGAGGCTGAGGACGTTCAGCCCCGCATTCACCCACACCTTTCCGGCGGTGAGGGAGAAGAAGGCCCAGAGCAGCCAGCCGATCTGCAGCAAAACAAGGGCCACTGTGACCGTGGCCCTGTTGATGACACGATTGAAGAACCGGACGACCGGCAGCCGAAAGAACATCTGCGCCTCCCCCGCTGCCCTGCGGCAGCATTTTTATGGGAATAGTATAGCGCAGAGATGCGGAGATTTCAAGCTCAGGCGTCCGCGTCCTCGAAGCCCACCATGAGGCCGCCCAGCTCGGCGTAGTAGCTGCACAGGCCGCCACACTCGGTCACCCGCACCTGTGCGCCCTCAAAGACCGCCTTTATCATGTGCATCAGGCGCTCGGCGGCGGCGGGGTTGCCGCAGTGGGCAATGATGACCTTGCCGTTCGTGTAGCCGTGGCCTTTGAGCTCCAGCACGAGGCGCTCGAGAGCGCCGTGCTCGCCGCGGGTCTTGCAGAGGACGTCCAGTTCGCCCACATCGCTGGCCTTGCCGATGACCCGGATGTTGAGCATCCGCGCCACAGCGGCCACAGCGGGCTTCACCCGGCCATTCCGGGCCAGATTCGCCAGCGATTCCAGCGAGAACAGCAGATGGGTGTGGTGACGGTAGCGCAGCATCTCCTCGCAGACGTCGTCAAACTCCCTGCCCTCTTGGATGAGCGCACGGATATGCTCTGCCAGCAGCACCAGTTCCGGGCCGGCAGACAGGCTGTCCAGCACAAAGACCCGAGCACCCGGGTGCTCTGCCTGATACTCTTCTGCGGCCAGCTGGGCGGCGTTGCAGCTGCCCGACAGGGTGCCGGTGATGGTGATGGCATAAATTTCATCTGCGCCCTCATAAGCTTCCAGCCAGTCGCCGATGTTGGGGCAGGAGGTGCTGGTCTTGCCCTTATAGGTACGCAGGGTAGTCGCCATCTCCACGGCGTCCAGCGTGCCGTCGTCGAGGTATTCCCTCTCGTCGGTCACGATCTTCAGAGGCACAGCGGCAAAATCAATGCCGTCCAGCGCATACAGGCTGGCAGAAGAGTCCACAACGATTCGTTTCATCTTATCTATCTCCATTCCGGCGGGTGTCCGCCGCATTTTTTACGTTCTGCGAGTCCACTATATCAGTTTTTCAAAAACCTGTCAAGCGATTTGTAAAATTCTTAATATCGTTTTCATAAACGGTTGACCCCGACTCAAAAATGCGATATACTACCACCATGAATCAGGAAATGAAACGCCGTGTCACGGCCTGCGCCGCCGGGTTTTCCCTGCCGCGCTACCGGGAGCTTCCCTCCGTGGGGCTGTATCTCGACCAGACCGTGCAGCTCGTCAACAGCTGCTTCCGGAGCTTCCCCGGGGTGGAGCTCACCCCCTCCATGGTGAGCAACTACGTCAAGAAAGGAGTCATCTCCCACCCCGTCAAAAAGAAGTATTCCCGCGAACAGCTGGCTTCTCTCATCTATATCGTATTGTCTAAAAATGTCCTCTCGCTGGAAAACATCGACGCCCTGTTCCAGATGCAGCGGGCTCACTGCACCGCCGCCGAAGCCTACGACTACTTCTGCGACGAGGTGGAGAACTGCCTGCCCTTCATCTTCGGGGCCAGCCGCACCATCCGCGACCTCGACCCGGATGCCGCCGACGAAAAGCGTCTGCTGCGCGGCACCATCGTCGCCGCCGTAAACAAGATGTACCTCGACTGCTGCTTCGTCGCCATGCGGCAGGAGGAAGCGCTCTGGCCGGGGATACTGAGCGACTTACAATAAGATAGGTACAAAAAGCCCCCGGCACCATGCGGAAGTGCCGGGGGCTTCCTTATAGGAAAGCGGAGCTTTGCGGTAAACTCCGCCTGCGGGGGAGGCTAAGCTTAGTGGAGCAGCTCGTTGTGTGCAAAACCGCCCACCGTCAGCTCTGCGCTCTCACCGGAGTGGGTGAGGGTAAAGAGGGTGCCGTCCACGCCCAAAGACAGCATACTGTCGATGTTCAGGGCGGTCTCACGGAGCTGGGTGCGGAACACGAGGGTGTTCACGCCCTGCGCCTTCAGCTCCTTCAGGTTGCCCAGGCAGCCGGAAAGGACGGCAGTCTCAGCAGGCACTGCCACAACATACCGGCCGTCGGCAATGGAGGTCTCGTAGGCCCCTGCGCCGGTAACGGTCAGGGTGACAGCGGAGGAGCCGCCGTTGCTCTCGGGCACCAGCATCGGCACAAATTCCCGCTTCTCGGTCTCGCCACAAGTCTCGCACTTGTAGATGGTGTAGCCCTCGGAGGTGTAGGTGGGTGCCACTACCTCAACTGCGGTAAAGTGGTGGCCCAGCGCATCGATGATCTCCTCGTAGGTATCGTGCGTATGGCCCTCGGTAGTGCAGGTGTAGACCCGCTTGCCGGGGGTGGTGCAGGTGGGCTCCACCGTAGCCGTCAGCTCGTAGCTGTGGCCGTCCTGCTTGATGCCGACTAGGTCACCTGTGACGGTAATGCTGCCGTCCTCCTTCTTGACTACCTTGGCGTTCTCCACCTCTTCGATCTTGCCGCCATCGGTCTTGATCTCGACATTTCCGATAATGCCGTTTCCCTTTCCATCCCGCTCGCCCGGCATGGCGGTGACAAGGGTACCGCCCGTTTCAACACTCAGGCCAATCTTGCCACTCCTGCTAGTCTTGATGCTGCTGCCATTGGTGGCTTTGCCGTCGGCGCCCTCTGCCTTGCCGCCCAGCGCAGTTGTCGTGCCTCCCTTCACAGTAACTTGGTTACTATTACCATCATAGAAACTCGCATTGCCGCCGGTGGCCTTGCCCGAGCCCGACTTGGCATTGCCACCGATGAGCGTAGTCTCACCAGAGGACACGATACCGCCACCCATTCCATTGAGAGCATCGCCTCCGGTAGCAACGCCGCTTTTCGACTCTGCATTGCCGCCGATCGCCGTCAGCTTACCGCCCTTCTGGACCTCATAGCCGCAGCCAACGCCTGTCCCCAAGAAGCGGAGAGCAGCACCACCCCAGGCACTTCTCTTCACAGTCTTATCATCGCCGCCAATGGCAATGACCTCGCTGCCCTCTCCAACAACGAGCTTTCCCTTCACGAAGAGGCTAATGCCTGTGCCGCCACCTGTACTTGTATCCTCTCCAGGGTGCAGCTGGCCGCCGCCCTTTGCAGTGAGCTTCGAATTTTTGATGTTAACCTCATCGTTGGCAGATATGCCTGAGCCGCCGCCGCCGACACCGCTGGTGGCCGTAACCGTTGCATTCACCAGATCCAGCTTTCCACTAGCACTTATGCCAAAGGATCCGCCCTGAGTGCCCGAGCCGCCGGTGGCAGACAGAGAGGAGCCCTCCTTGCCCTGGATCGTCAGCTTGCCTTTACCAGATGTTATTCCTCTCGTCCCAAAATCGCCGCTGTTGCCGCCGGTCAGCTCATTCTTGCCCTCCAGCTCCAGCGTCACATCGCCGGTGCCCTCGATCTTCACAGCATCTTTGCCCGTATCCCCTGCATCCACCTTCAGGTTACGGAGGATGACCTTCAGGGGGCTGGCATAATCATTGATGATCTTCACCACATTGCGGGCGGCTTCCTGAGCCTTTTCGGTAAGGGTGGTGGGGGCGTTGGTAGCCTCGTAGGTCTTCTCCTCAGCGGGCTTTTTCTCCCCGGTCTCCTGCTCCGCAGCAGGCTTTGCGGCGGGCTTAGTGACCTCCTTCTGGGCTTCGGGGTCATACTGGTCGTACTCGATCACCTGATCGGAGGTCTTTTCGCTCTTTTCGTCCTGCTCCGGCTCCTGAGAGTCGGCGGGCTTCTCCTCAGTCTCCTTCTGCTGGGCCTGCTTCTCCTCGTCCTCCGGGGCCAGCAGCTCCAGAGAGCCGGGCTCCTGGGCCTGCTTCTCCTCGTCCTCCGGGGCCAGCAGCTCCAGAGAGCCGGGCTCCTGGGCCTGCTCCTCGGTCTCGCCGGACTTTTCAACCTCGGAGGTGTTTTCGCCGGACTTTTCAACCTCAGAGGTGTTTTCGCCGGACTTTTCGGCCTCGGAAGTGTTCTCTTCCTCTGCGTTCAGGCTTTCGGTGGGCTTGGTATTGTCGCCGGTGTTGTCGCCGGTGATGATGATGTCGTCTGTGCCGCCGCCATCCTCCTTGATGCCGTTTCCGGTCGTTACCTTGGTGCCGTCCTTCTTGATGGTGACACTGTCGTCGCCGACCTTGATGGTCTTCTCGCCTTTCTCATTCACCGAGACTTCCACACTGCCCTGACTCACATCACAGATGTAAGCAGCCGAGGCCGGGGCAGCAACTGCCGACACTGCCATGCTCAGGGCCAGGACGACAGCTGCCGTCCGCTTCATATTTTTCCGTAACCGCATAATTTTTACCTCCTGTTTCGTGGTTTTTCCTTCTTTTATTTTACCCCCCCCCCTCTATAGGTTTTTCAATGGCTTTTGTCAACAATCTTTCGGACGAATATTTGTCATTTCTCACAAAAAGGCCGCTGGGCCACACCTTCCGTGCAGCGGCATGAGCGATTTGTCCATGGGCCATTTTTTCCCGGGCAAAAAAACACCCGCCTCTCTCCCCCATCGGGCAGAAAAGCGGGTGCTGATTTTTCAGGGTCGTGCTCCGGCTCAGGTATCCTGCAGCTCACCACGGCTTGCGGCCTTGAGGTAAGCGAAGATGAAACCGTCGAGGTCGCCGTCCATGACAGCGTCCACGTTGCCGGTCTCGTAGTTGGTGCGGTGGTCCTTGACCATGGTGTAGGGCATAAAGACGTAGGAGCGGATCTGGTGGCCCCATGCGATCTCGTTCTGGACGCCCTTGATGTCGTCGATCTTATCCATGTGCTGCTGCTTGGCGATCTGGTACAGCTTTGCCTTCAGCATTTCCATGGCGTAGTCGCGGTTCTGGAACTGGCTGCGCTGGGTCTGGCAGCTGACCACGATGCCGGTGGGCTTATGGATGAGTCGGACAGCGGAAGAAGTCTTGTTGATGTGCTGGCCGCCGGCACCGGAGGAGCGGTAGACCTGCATCTCGATGTCCTCGGGGCGGATGTCCACCTGGATGGTGTTGTCCAGCTCGGGCATGACTTCCAGTGAAGCAAAGCTGGTCTGACGGCGGGCGTTGGCGTCAAAGGGAGAGACGCGCACCAGACGGTGGACGCCGTTCTCGCTCTTGAGCAGGCCGTAGGCGTTGGCACCCTTGACCATCATGGAAGCGCTCTTCATGCCGGCCTCGTCGCCGTCCTGATAGTCCAGCACCTCGACGGTCATGCCGTGAGCCTGCGCCCACTTGTTGTACATACGGTAGAGCATCTCGGCCCAGTCCTGTGCCTCGGTGCCGCCGGTGCCTGCGTGGAAGGTCAGGATGGCGTTGCTGTGGTCGTACTCACCGTTCAGCATGGTCATCAGCTGCAGCTCATCCACAGCCTTGCCCACGGCGTTGACGGCCTCTTCGGCCTCCGGCACCATCTCGGGGTCGTACTCCTCGTCCAGCATGACCAGCATGGTCTCGGCGTCATCGTACAGGCCCTGCAGCTTCTCGAAGCGGGTCAGCTTGCCCTTCAGGTCGCCCACCTCGTCGAAGACCTTCTTGCTCAGCTCAGCGTCGTCGTAGAAGCCGGGGCGGGACATGGTGTGCTCCAGCTCCTGCACGCGCTTGCGGGAAGCGTCGATGGCCAGCGCCTCCTCCAAGTCCTTTACAGCGGTGTGGTATTCAGCCAGCTGTACTTTCAGTTCATCAGTGGTGATCATCGTTTTATTCCTCTCGTCTCAAAGAACAGGAGCAGCCTCTTCATCATCAGCCACGCACAGGGGCAGGCCTGTCTTAGTACAACCTCTCAGTCTCGCTGACGCTCGACAGCTCCCCTAGTAGGGGAGCCTCTGGCGAAACCGTTCACTTTGCGGGGACTGCCAAAGCCTCCCCTACCAGGGGAGGTGGCACGCCGTAGGCGTGACGGAGAGGTTGTACGAAGGAAAGCCTGCCCGAGGACTCGGCCAATGACGGAGAGATTTACTCCTAAAAGATACAGTTTATACACAGATACTTCATTAGTATACCCAGAATCCATGATAAAGTAAAGAGGAAAAAATACCATTGTGCTGGAAATTTGAAGATTTCCGCCTTTTCTTTTCCGCATTTTAAGTGTATAATACTGATAAACTACCCTATTCATTGGAGGATGTTATGCCAAAATACTATGGCTGTCCGTGTGAGGGCTGCGGCAAGCCCCTCACACTTCAGGATGACATCGTGGTCTGCCCCGACTGCGGCGCGCCTTATCACCGCGTCTGCTACGAGAAGCTGGGCCAGTGCATCCACCGCCCCGCCCACGCCGCCGGCTACGAGTGGAAGTTCCCCTACGAGGAGAGCCAGCTCCGCACCTGTCCGTCCTGCGGCGAGCGCACCCTGCGGGACGAGGAAACCTGCCGCTGCTGCGGTGCTGTGCTTCCCCCCGAGGGGCAGGAGCCTCCTTCTTCCCGCGGCAGCGATGAAGAGACTTTCGACTACTCCCAGATGTACCGTCAGTTCGGCACTTCCGCCGACCCGGAGAAGGAGTTTTTTGAGGACGCCTTCGGCAAAGAGGCCAAGATGGACGGCATCGCCCGTCAGGACTGGCTGGACTATATCGGCCCCGCCGCCCCCGCTTACCTCGCCGCTTACAGCCGGATGCAGCTCCAGAAGAGCAAGGTATCCATGAGCTTTTCGGCTCTGCTGTTCGGCCCCTTCTACTTCTTCTACCGCAAGGCGTGGAAGCCAGCCTTTGGCTTTCTGGCCGCTGAACTTCTGCTGGCAGCGCCCACCTTTATCGAGATGCTGCAGCTCTCCGGCAGCGCCCTGGCCCCTGCCATGAGCGCTTCCGCTCTGACGGTATTTGCCCGGGTCTGCTCTGTCCTCAGCTTCGTGCTGATGCTGGTGCGCGGTATGTACGGCAAGTGGCTCTACCGCAAAAGCGCCGCCGACCACATCCGCCGCATCCAGTCCGAGTTCCCCGATGCCCAGCAGCGTCAGGCCGTGCTCCGCGCCCAGGGCGGCGTCAGCCTTGGGGCCGTGCTGCTGTGTATGTTGCTGCTGATGGTGGGGGGCAGCGCCTTTACCCTGCTGCTGGGCCCCGATCTGCAGGCTCTGCTTACTGCTCTTGCCGGCTGAGGCACCCTCAGCCGAGACTATAAACCAAAGGAGTCTGAATCATGAAAAAGATCACCAAGGCGGTCATTCCGGCAGCAGGTCTTGGCACCCGCGTGCTGCCCGCCACCAAGGCGATGCCCAAAGGAATGCTCCCCCTCGTGGACAAACCCGCCATCCAGTATCTGGTGGAGGAGGCTGTCCGCTCCGGCATCACCGACATCCTTATCATCGTGAGCCGCAATCAGGACATCATCCAGGACCACTTTGACCGCAGCCCTGAGCTGGAAGCAAAACTTGCCGCTCCCGGCAAGGAGAAGATGCTGGAAGAGTGCCTCGGCATCTCTGATCTGGCCAACATCTTCTTCGTCCGCCAGCAGCAGACCCTCGGCCTCGGCCACGCTGTCAGCATGGCCAAGCCCTTCACCGGTGACGACCCCTTCGTGGTCATCTACGGTGACGACGTCATCTGGGGCGAGGACCCGGTCTGCGCCCAGCTCATCCGTGCCTACGAGGAGTTCGGCCGTCCGGCTGCCGGCGTGTCCGCCGTGCCTTGGGTCGATGTGAGCCGTTATTGCAGCCTCAAGACCACCCCCATCCATGACAACTACTTCTTTGTGGACGATATGATCGAGAAGCCCAAGAAGGGTCAGGAGTTCAGCAACTACTCCATTCTGGGCCGTGTGCTGCTGACCCCGGAGATCTATGACATCCTCGCCAGGACCAAGCCCGGTGCCGGCGGCGAGATCCAGCTGACCGACGCCATGGCCGAGTATGCCCGCAGCTGCGGCGGCATGACGGCTGTGGAGTTCACCGGCAAGCACTACGACATGGGCAACAAGCTCAAGGTCGCTGAGGCACAGGTGGAGCTGGCCCTGCAGCACCCCGAGATCGGCGAGGCATTCCGCGCCTACCTGAAAGAGTTCTGCAAGACGCTGTAAATAACCGCATAAAAAGCAACGCCCGGCATCTCATTGAGGTGTCGGGCGCTTTTTGCTATTTGGAGATGATACCTTGCGGAATGCCAAGGCCTCCCCTCGATAGGAGCAACAACGACGACCGCCGCCAGCGGCGGAAACAGGGAGGAGCTGTTGGGGCAGCGGCCAGCAGGATGCAAGCGACAGCGAAGCAGACGCTGGGTGCCGCAACCCGGGCGGTGGCATCGCGCAGCGATGACGGAGAGGTTTTGTCCCGCAGCGGCTCACGGTCAGGCTGTCCTTCGTACAACCTCTCAGTCTCGTCGCAAGCTCCTCGCCAGCTCCCCTAGTAGGGGAGCCTCTGGCGAAGAGGTCAACTCTCTAAAGCAAACCAAAAAGCGCCCTCACCTTGTCATCGGTGAGGGCGCTTTGCTGATCGCTGATTATTTTGATTGGGTTGATTATCTCAGATTAGTCGCTGACGTAGGGCATCAGAGCAACGTGACGAGCACGCTTGATAGCCACGGTCAGTGCGCGCTGATGGAAAGCGCAGGTGCCGGTAACACGGCGGGGAATGATCTTTGCACGCTCAGAGACGTACTTACGCAGACGGGGAACGTCCTTGTAATCGATGGTGTCGATGCGATCGACACAGAAGCTGCAAACCTTCTTGCGGCCGCGACGCATGGGGCGTGCGGGACGAGAGCCTTCGGTTCTTTCAAAAGCCATTGCTTATTACCTCCTGTTGGATTTTTACGGTTAAAACACCGGTTCGGGAATCAGAACGGCAGGTCGTCGCTGTCGTCGATGACGGCGAAGTCATCTGCATTGCCGGCAGAATAGCTGGGAGCTGCCTCCACAGCAGCCGGACGGGCAGGGGCTGCGTTCTGGTAGGACGGAGCAGCATTCTGATAGCTGCCGCCGCCCTGATTGCTGCCATTCGATTTGGAGCCAGCAAAGTTGACGTTGTTTGCCACGACCTCCACAGCGGTGCGGTTGTTTCCGTTCTTGTCCTGATACTGGCGGGTCTGGAGACTGCCTTCGATGGCGATCAGACTGCCCTTCTGGAAATACTTGGAGACGAACTCTGCCTGCTGGCGCCATGCGACGATGTCGATGAAATCGGCCTGACGCTGCTCGCCCTGACGGGCAAAGTTGCGGTCACACGCAATGCGGAAGCTGCACACATTGGTGCCGCTCTGGGTGGTGCGAAGCTCGGGATCCGCCACGAGACGGCCCATGATCGCTACAACATTCAACATAATACGGACTCCTTTTTCGTCACGAAAAGATTACTCCTCGTGGGCAACGATCAGGCTGCGCATAACGCCCTCAGTGATCTTGTACACACGGTCGAGCTCAGCGGGGAAGCTGGGGTCAGCAGTGAAGTTGATCACGGTGTAGACGCCTTCCTCCTCATCGTTGATGGGGTAGGCCAGACGGCGCTTGCCCCACTCATCGATGGAATCGATGGTACCGTTAGCCTCGATCAGGGACTTGAACTTACCGATGAGAGCGGAAGAAGCCTCCTCGTCGAGAGCAGCGCTGGTAATCAGCATGGTTTCGTACTTTGCCATTTTGTAGCACCTCCTTTTGGACTTAAGGGCCTCAAGGATATGAGGCCAAGGGTACACAGCCAGCGCGGCGTCGCGCGGACTGTGTGGCGTGTCTGTTCAGACAGCAACTTATTATAGCAAGCCCCGCAAAAATTGTCAAGCCCTCCCGCAGGATTTTTTTCGTATTTTTGAGCGCATGACAGCAAAATCTCCCCCATCATTCTTTTTATGTTTTTCCAGTATATCCGTCATATCTCTTTTATATGGCGCCCTTCGTCATTTCTAAGCCAGTTTTCCTTTGCATTTCGCCGAAAGATAGACTATAATAAAAGATGTGCTTCTCCCCTTCTGTCTTTGTGCGCGGCGCATGGCAGGGCTTACGGGGGAGCGAAACGACTGCTAACGTCAAAGGAAGGATCATTTATGTATTCCATTTTTCGGAATCTCGCCCTCATCCTCATCAGCGCCAAGTTCTTCGCGCTGCTCGCCCGCAAATGCCGGGCGCCGCAGGTGGTGGGTGAGATCATCGCGGGCCTCGTCATCGGGCCCTGTCTGCTGAACCTCGTGCAGCCCAGCGACTCCATCGCCATTTTTGCTGAGATCGGCGTCGTGCTGCTGATGTTCACCACCGGCCTCGGCACCAACCTTCAGGAGCTGATGCGGGCCGGCCCCATCGCCACCCTCATCGCCTGCGTGGGCGTGGCCGTGCCTCTGGCTGGCGGCACCCTGCTCTACAGCCTGTTCTACGGCTTTTCAGCGCTGGGCAGCCCGGAGTTTTATCGGGCGCTCTTCATCGGCACCATCATGACGGCCACCAGCGTCTCCATCACCGTCGCCACCCTGCAGGAGCTGGGCAAGCTCAAGAGCTTCCTCGGCACCACCATCGTCAGCGCAGCCGTCATTGATGATGTCATCGGCATCGTGGTGCTCACCTGTGTGCTGGGTGCCAGCGGCGGCACAGACACCAGCCTCGTCGATGTGCTGATGGACACCGTCCTCTTCTTCATCGCAGCCATCGTCATCGGCCTCATCATCCACAAGGCCATGCTCTGGCTGGACCATCGCAACCCCCACACCCAGCGTATCACCATCGTCAGCCTCGCCTTCTGCTTTGCCATGGCCTACATCGCCGAGCAGTATTTCGGCATCGCGGACATCACGGGCGCTTACATTGCCGGCATCGTGCTCTGCTCCCTTGAGGATGCGTCCTACATCGAGCGCCGGGTGGACATCAGCAGCTACACCCTCTTCGCCCCCGTCTTCTTCGCCAGCATCGGCCTCAAGACCGACATCAGCGGCCTGACTCCCACTATCCTGCTGTTCAGCGCCTGCTTCGTGGCCGTCGCCCTGCTCACCAAGATCATCGGCTGCGGCCTCGCCGCGAAGGCCTGCCGCTTCAACTGGTCGGACTCCCTCAAGGTGGGCGTCGGCATGATGACCCGCGGCGAAGTGGCCCTCATCGTGGCCCAGAAGGGCCTCGGGGTCGGTGTGGTGGACCCTGTCTACTTCACCGCCGTCATCCTGCTCATCGTCGTGTCCTCTATCGTGACGCCGCTGGCACTGAAGGGGCTGTTTGCAAAGGGTTGAGCCATCAGAAAGCCCCCTCTTCCGACTGGAAGAGGGGGCTTTCTGTTTATCTTACTGATTTTCTTCTAAAACTCAAACGACCTGAATGCGGCCTGCGCCATACGGATTCTCGTAGTTCAGCAGGTAGCCCGGATAGCTTGCCAGCGGGCTGTTGGCGCTGCTCAGGACAGGCACATCGTTCACAGCGTCGAAGATCATGGCATAGGTGGACATGACGAGGTAGTCCTCAGAGACATAGTCCTTGATGAGCTCTGCGCCGTCGAACATGGCGAAGCCATCGCCCAGGTTGCGCAGGGTGTAGTTCATGCCGGCCAGCGCATAGGTGCGGTTCAGGTCCAGCGGCTCGTAAGCGCCGGTCTTCTTGTTGTAGATGCGCACGTTCTGGACGCGGGGCGTGCCGGTGGCGCTGCCCATCCAGACATTCTTGTCGTCGGTGAGGACGGTGTTGGGGATGTCGGTGTGGATCTCGTAGGTCGCACCGGCAACATGCAGGAAGCCGCCGTTCTCCTTGCCCTCCGGGCCGACGAAGCGGGCGCCGAATTCCAGAGCATCCTGGATCTGCTTGCCGGTAACAGACATCAGGCAGGCCACGTTGCCGAAGGGGCTGACCTGCTTGCAGGTCTTGAAGGTCCACTTGCCGGCGTCCACATCGGTGCGGATGCCGCCGCCGTTCATCATAGCGATGTCGCAGTCCAGCTGCTCGACCTCATTGAAGTAAGTATAGATGCCGTCGGCCACGAAGTCGCCGAGGTTGGTCTCACCCATACGGATGCGGCGCTTGCCGGTAGCGGGGTCGTTGATGTAGAATTTGATGTCCGTGGTGGCGATCTGCTCGCCCAGCATAGCGTCCACATCGTTGATCCAGGCTTCTGCGGTAGCGGCCACAGCGGCGTCGGAGACATCAGCGGTGGAGATGAGCTCGGTGGTGATCGCGCCGTCCTCGGCGATGGTCATCTTACCGACGTTTGCCAGATAAGAGCCGGTCTGGGTCAGGGTGACAGCCTTGCCGGCTGCATCGTAGACCTGCTTGTTCTCCATGACGGTGTGAGAATGGCCGTCGATGAAGGCGTCAAAGCCGGTGGTGTTGGCAATGACTTCCTCACTGGTCCAGGGAGAGGAGGACGGGTCAACGCCCAGATGGCCCAGACCGATGATGATGTCTGCGCCCAGGGTCTTGGCCTTGTCGATGGCCTTCTGGACGGCGTCGTACAGCTTCCTGCCGTCGTCACCGCCCAGGATGTCGTAGATGTACTTGGTCTGCTTGGCGTTCATGAAGTAGGCAGGAGTGGACTTGGTGAAGGACTCGGGGGTCGTGATGCCCACGAATGCGATCCACTTGCCGCCTGCGGGGAACAGCTTGACAGCGGGCAGGACGCGCAGGCCGGTGCGCAGATCCACCCAGTTGCAGGAGACATAGGGGAAGTCCGCTTCCTTGATGATGGCCTTTGCGCGGGCCATGCCGTAGTCGAACTCGTGGTTGCCCAGAGTAGCGATGTCGTAGCCAGCCTCGTTCATCAGCTCGATGATGGTAGCGCCGTCGTCCATGGAGCCGTAGGCAGTACCCTGAATGTGGTCGCCTGCGTCCACCAGCAGGACGGGCTTGCCCTCATCCACATAGCCCTGCTTCATGGCAGCGATCGCGGCATAGGTCAGTTTGGGAGACTTGTTGTCGATGTAGGTGTGGACGTCGTTGGTGTACAGGATGGTGACAGCGGCATCCTTGCCCGTCAGGAAACCGGCCGAAGCCTGAGGAACGGCAGCAGCCATGGCGGAGGCAGCGGCGGTGACACCGGCAGCCTTCAGGAAATTGCGGCGAGAAATAAAGTGTTTCACGAAAAAGAACCTCCTTTATGTTCCAGACCAGTTTTTGCGGCACAGCCTCTCTTCCGCTGTGCCGCATTCTTTGTTTTAAGCTTACCACAGAACCGCCGAAAGAGCAAGCACAAAGATGGTCATTCTGCATAATAGTTTTCTTTATGAGTACGACTTTTTATGAAATCTCGTGCAAATCAGCACAAAAGACCGGGCCGCTGCTTCCTGCCTCAGGCTTGCAGCGACCCGGTCTTCCGGTTATGGAGGGATCAAAAATGGAGTGTTATTGTCAGATAGCGTGATACTGGCGCAGGAACTTCTCGAGGTCGGTGCCTTCGATTTTCTTCAGCGCCTCCTTCAGGGCGATGCGGCCCATAAGGGGCAGCTCCATGTCCGTGAGCTTCCGGCCGTCCCGCAGCTTCACCGAGGCATCCACCAGCGCCCGGACGTCATAGGTGCTGCCCCAGACCTCCGGCACGCCCCGGTCGATGTTCAGCAGCCGGTACACCGCCTCCATGCCGGTGCGCATGGAGTATTCGGTGGTGAAGATGGTGTCCCGGCCGGTCTCGGCGAACTGGCCGAGGAAGGCAAAGTTCGCCGCATCCTTCGGCACGATGTCGGGGCGGTCGCCCTTCGCGCGGGGCATGAAGAAGGCGTCGATATAGGGCATCATGACCGGCACGGTGTTGGCGCTGTGCTCGGCAAGCTCTGCGATGTCCTCCACCGGCACGCCCAGATGGTAGAGCCACTCCATGCAGATCTCCCGGCCGGTGCAGTCCCGCATGGGCTTTTTGACGTAATCGCCGGGCTTATCGCTGAACAGGCCGTACACCCAGACGCAGAGCTGGTCTTTGGGCTGTGCCCGGAACTGCTGCTGGCGGTTCAGAGTCCAGCTCATGAGCCACTTAGAGTCCTTCACGGTGACGATGCCGCCGGTGACGGTGCGGCCGCTGAAGGGGTCGCGCTTGCAGATCTTCTGGATATACCGGGGGATCTTCTCATCCAGCGTCGTGATGGTGGCGCTTTCCCAGTTGCTCAGCTCCGGCTGGCTGCAGAACTTTTCCGGGTGGCCGAAGGAGTCGTCCAGCGCGGCGATGCGCTTCCAGAGGTCCCAGCCGTTGCCCGGCTTGATGGCGGGGTCGAAGCCCGCGGCCTTGTTCTGTGCGCCGACGGTGCAGCTCTCCACGCAGCCGCCGTTGGTGATAAAGAGCAGGTCGTCCTCGGTCAAATCAATGGTCTCCACCGCGCCCTTGTGGTCTACCGTGATGCCCGCCGCCTGCTTTTTGCCCGGCTCGAGGCTGAACTGGACGTCCACGACCTTTGTGTCGTAGTAGAACTGGACGCCGTGGTCTTTCAGGTAGGTGACCATGGGCAGGATGATGGACTCGTACTGGTTATACCGGGTGAAGCGGAGGGCCGTGAAGTCGGGCAGACCGCCGATGTGGTGGATATACCGCTTGAGATAGAGCTTCATCTCCAGGGCGCTGTGCCAGTTCTCGAAAGCGAACATGGTGCGCCAGTAGAGCCAGAAGTTGGAGTTGAGCACCTCATCGTCAAAAAAGTCGGTGATCTTTTTGTCCTCAAGCTGCTCGTCGGGGGTGAAGAAGAGCTTCATGATCTCCATGGCTCCCTTATCCGACAGGCCGAACTTGCCGTCGGTGTGGGCGTCCTTGCCCCGGTTCACGGTAGCGCGGCAGAGGGAGTAGTTGGGGTCGGCCTTGTTCAGCCAGTAATACTCGTCCAGCACACTGGCTCCCTCCGTTTCCAGCGAAGGGATGGAGCGGAGCAGATCCCACATGACCTCGAAATGGTTGTCCATCTCACGGCCGCCCCGCATCACATAGCCCACGTCGTACTTGTAGCCGTCGCAGGCACCGCCGGGCAGGGGGTCTTTTTCAAAAACGTGTACCCTCTCCCCCTTCATCTGGCCGTCCCGCACCAGATAGCAGGCTGCCGTCAGAGCCGCCAGACCGCTGCCGATGATATAAGCCGATTTGCGATCCACGCCTTCGGGCTTGCGGGGCCTCGCAAAGGCTTCGTAATTGCCACTGGAATAATACATAGACGTGACCTCCATTTTGTTCTGTACCGGCAGCACGTTCGGCCCCGGTTTGTTTGATTCTGGCATCAGTATACCCCGCCGCTTCCCGCCCTACAACAAACAAAACCGCCCAACTGCCGCAATTTTTGGCAAATGGGCAGGTTTGCATAAAAAATCCGCCCCCGGCGTACCGGAGACGGATAAAAAGTTTTATGATGACTCAGAATGTCAGCCGCATCTGATGCCAGACCACATCGCCGTGGGTGGAGACGGAAACGCCCTCATCCACGAAGCCGAACTGCGCATAAAAGCCGATGAGCCGTTCTTTGCAGGTGAGCACGATGCCCTTGCGCCCGGCGGCTTTCGCGTCGGCGCAGACCTGACGCAGAACACGGGAAGCGCAGCCCTCGTGCCGATGGGCCGGGGCGGTGACGACGCTGAATATCATCTGCCACCCACCCTTCGGCGTGTGGAGATGGGGGTCATCGTACATCTCATCGGTGAGGTCGGGCATATCGGTGACGAAACCGTTGACGAAAGCTTTCACCTCGCCGCCCTCGTCCAGCAGCCAGAAACAGTCCGGATAGACGGCCACACGCCCGGCGATGCTCTGCCGGGACGCCCCCTCAGCGGGCGGGTAGGACGCAGCTTCGATGTCAGCCAGTGTGTCCACATCAGTGGGCAGTGCATGACGGATGCTCATGCTCTTCCCTCCTCAGGCTTTGGCGGCGGGAGCCACCTCAAAGTCGATCTTGCCCAGATTGACGTCGGCGCGGACGATGGTGATCATCATCTTGTCGCCGAGGCTCCAGGTCTTGCCGGAAGCGGGGTCGGTCAGGCGGACGCCCTCGGTCAGGCTAGTGCCGGAGGGAGTCAGGCTGGAAGCAGGCACAAAGCCTTCCACGCCGTTGTCCAGCTCGATAAAGAGGCCGCGCTGGGTCACGCCGGAGATGGTGCCCTCGTAGCACTCGCCCAGATGGCGGCGGGCATACTCGGCCTTGTAGCAGTCCTCGGCCTTCCGCTCGATCTGCATGGCGATGACCTCGCGCTCGCTGGACTGCTTGGAGGCGCGCTCTGCGAAATCGGTGTAGCGGAGGATCATGGTCTCCTTCTCCGTCCCCTTGAGCATATCGGTCATGATGCGATGGATGGCCAGGTCGGGGTAACGGCGGATGGGGCTGGTGAAGTGGGCGTAGTCCTTCAGCACCAGACCGTAGTGGCCCTTGGGCTTCTCTTCGTAGAGAGCCTTGGACATGCAGCGAAGCATACCGGTGTTGATGATCTGCTCATAGGGGGTGCCGCGCACACCCTCGAGGATGGCGCTCAGCTCCTTGGGAGCGGGAACATCCTTGGCGAAGTGGTCGTTGATGCCGCAGGCCTGCAGCAGAGTGTGCAGACGCTCCAGCTTCTCGGCGTTGGGCTCTTCATGGACGCGGTAGACGAAGGGGATCTGCTTGACGCGGGCAAAGTGGGCGGCGCACTGGTTGGCCAGCAGCATGAACTCCTCGATCATGCTTTCGCTCTCGCCGGAAGTGCGCTTCTTGACGTCGATACAGCGGCCATTCTCGTCGAGGATGAGCTTGACTTCGCCGCTCTCGATGTCCATGCAGCCGCGCTCCTTGCGCAGGCGGGCGCGGTGGCCGTACAGCTCCTTCATGGCAGGCAGCTGGTCGATGACGTCGGCATACTTTGCCTTGATCTCGGCGTCGGCAGTACCGGCCAGCAGGGCGTTGATCTCGGAGTAGACACCCTTGACGCGGCTGCGGATGATGGACTTGACGAAGCGGTAATCCGTCAGATTCCCCTCCTTGTCCAGACGCATCAGGCAGGAGAAAGCCAGACGCAGCTCGTTCTCGTTCAGGCTGCAGATGCCGTTGGACAGGGCCTTGGGCAGCATCGGAACGACCTGATCTGCATAATAGACGCTGGTGGCGCGGCTGAACGCCTCGTTGTCCAGCTCGGTGCCGGGCTTGACGTAGTTGGAGACGTCGGCGATGTGGACGCCCAGCTCAAAGCCGCCGTCAGAGGTGCGGGTCAGGCTGACAGCGTCGTCGATGTCCTTGGTTTCGGCACTGTCGATGGTGAAGATGGGCAGGGCGCGCAGGTCCATGCGGCCCTCGCAGTCCTTCTCAGAAACCTCTGCACCCTCGAACTTCTTGGCCTCATCCCGCACTTTATCCGGGAAGCGGGTGCGGATGTCCTTTGCGTAAAGCAGAGCCTTGGCGCAGCGCTTGGCCTCGTCGGAGCTGCCGAAGCGCATGGCGACGCCCACGCGGTGGTCTTCCTGACGGTTGCCGCGGTTCAGGATCTCGACGGCTACCTTGTCGCCGTCCTTTGCGCCGCCCTCGCAGTCGCGGGCCAGCGGCATGGTGATGGCCGGGCAGTCGTCCGGCACGAAGCGCAGACGGCCCTCGACCCGGCGCACAGTGCCGACCAGGTCGTTTTTCTCGGTCAGGATGGCGAGGATCGCGCCCTCGTCGCTGCCCTCCACACGGGGATGCTCGAATTTCTCCACCAGCACGTCGTCGCCGGGCATTGCGCCCTTGGTGAAGCGGCCGGGGATGAAGATGTCGCTGGTGCCGTCCTCCAACATGACGAAGGCAAAGTTCTTGCCCAGCTTGACCACCTTGCACAGCAGAGCCTTGTCGGCACGGCCGGAGCGGACGGTAAAGAACACGCCCTGACGCTGGCAGACGACAGCCTCTCGCACCAGTTCGTCCAGAGCTTCCATCACCTTGCGGTCTGCGCCGCGCTCGCCGCCGAACTTCTGCTTCAGTTCTTTGACGGTGCAGGGCTGGTTCTGGATGGCGTGTTCGATCTTATCGCGCATTGACATAAATTTTCTTTCTCCTTAACTACCATAGCCCGCCCTCCACCGGGGCGCGGCTTCTTCCCTCTTATCTCTTTTATAACAACATATAGACACAAAAACAGCCCCGCTTTCATCACGGGGCTGCGGGCGCATACTCAGGCCAGACGGCTTGCGAACACGCAGGCCAGGATGGCCACCACAAAGAAGATGATACCGGCGATGCGGGTCACCTTTGCCAGCATCTGGTCCGCAGGGGTCAGACGGGTGTTGTTTGCGCCGTAAGCGCTGCCGTTGATGGCACCAGCCAGACCCTGACCGTGGGTATGCTGCATCAGGGTGAGGGCAAAGATGACCACCGAGACGACGAGCAGGATGACACCGCCGACGATTTCAATGACTGCCATGGATGAAAACGCTCCTTTTATTGTTAAATTTGGATAACAAACATACAAATACAAGTATATAGTAACATACCTCGGCCAAAAAAGCAAGCAGAAAAGCAAAACCATTCACTCCCCGGCGCTCAGTGCGTCGCACAGGCGGGCAAAGATGGCTGCGCTGGACACCTCCGGCTCTGTCTGGGCGTCCTGCATCACCACGATGGTCCAGCGGGGCTTTTCTGCCGGGTAAAAACCGGCAAACCAGTAGTTTTTCAGCTCTTCGCCGTCCCGGAACTGGCCGGTCTGGGCGGTGCCGGTCTTTCCGGCGGCAGTCCCCTCGGAGGGGGCGGCCTGCCGGCCCGTTCCCTCTGCCACGACGCCCGCCAGCAGCTCCTGCAGTTTTTCCGCCGTCTGCACCGCGAACACCCGCCGGGACGAACGATGTACCAGCGGCGTGAGCTCTTCGCCCGTCGTCTCGTCCACGGTACACTCCACGAAAAGCGGGGTGTGATAGACGCCGCCCGCCGCAATGGTGTTCATCATCCCGGCCACCTGTAAGGGCGTCGCCAGAAGCTCCCCCTGTCCGAAGCAGAAGTTGGCAAACTGCCCCTCGTTTTCGAGCGTCTCTGCTTCGGGCAGAACGCCAGAAGCCGACCGGAGGCCGCCTGCAATGTCCTGTCCTTTCCCGAAGCCCAGCGCTGCCGCCATCTTCCGGACACGCTCCGGCCCCAATTTCCGCCCCAGCTCGATAAAGTAGCCGTTGCAGCTCTTTTCCAGAGCGCCGTCCAGCCCCACGAGGCCGTGAGGCACGCTTCCGGCACAGCGGTAGACCTGACCGTTCAGGGCGTCGTAGCCGGGACACTCCCGGGTGAAGTCCCCTTCTCCGGCTTCCAGCGCCGCTGCGGCCAGCACCGGCTTGAAGACCGAGCCCACCGCATAGGCCGAAAAAGCACGGTTCAGAAGCGGGCTGTCCGGGGCAGTCAGACTCTCGCCCACATTGGCCGCATCAAAGTCCGGCAGGCTCACGCAGGCCCGCACCTTGCCGCTGGCTGCATCTATAATAAGGATGCACCCGGTGGCCATACTCTCCGCTGCCACCCCTTCTGCGGCCCTCTGGATGCTGCGGGAGAGGGTCAGCCGCACACCCTGCGGGGCAGAGTCTGCTTTTTCCAAAATCGGCTCACTGCCCCGCCGCAGCCGTCCCTGCGCTGTGACCGCACAGTGCAGTGTATCCCGCTCGCCGGTGTAAAGAACATCGTCCAGCGCAGCCTCAAGGCCCGCTGCGCCGTGGCCCTCGCTGTCCAGGTAGCCGATGAGCTGTTCTGCCAGCGGGGCAGCGGCGTACCGCCGGGGAACAGCATAGCACCGCACGCCCAGCCCGCTTACATCCTGCACCACGTCCAGCAGGAAGGGCCGGGAAGTATTCCGCTCCCGGTAAAGCCTGGCCTGACCGTCGGCGTCCGCATAGGGGTAGAGCCGCGCGTAGCTGCTCTCACCCGGGAAGCAGAGGGCCAGCCAGCGTTGAGAGATGCCCGTCAGCGGCAGACCGCTGCAGTCGTAAAAGTTTCCCCGCGCCGCAGGCAGACGGAGGACCGCTTCGCTCTGCGCCGCCGCCCGCACGGCGTAGTCCGTGTTCGAGCAGAGCCAGTACAACCGGCAGACCACCGCCGCAAACCCCAGCAGCAGCGCCCCGTACAGCGCAAGCACTCTCCGGCCCGACATAAAAAGCCCCCCTTCCCTGCCCGGTAGTATGGGCAGAAAAGAGGGACGGTACACAAAAGAGGCAGAGCCTCCGAAGAAGCTCTGCCTCAGATACTGAAACAGTATGCGCGTTTTGGGAAAGGCTGCGGCTTAGTACATGCCGCCCTTCCAAACCACACTTTTGGAGCCGAATCACGAATATCGGGAAACGTAGACTTTTGTAGAATTATCAAGGCCACAAGCCGATTTTTCCAGATTCTCCGTTTTTGCACGATCCACGCTTTTCTACGCAAATCTACGCCACTTACCGGGTGATTGGCGTAAGTTTTGGCGTAAGTTTCGGCGTAAGCAATTCCGCTTCATGCGTCGAAAATCACAGGTTGCCGGCGATCTGTTCAAAGGCTCTTTCAACCGATTCAAAGCTGCTGTGCGTGTAGACATCCAACGTCACACTGGCATTGGAGTGTCCCATCAGGTATTGCAGACTTTTTACATCCAGCCCGGCCTGCTGAACATTGGTGCAGAAGGTGTGTCGCAGCACATGAGGTGTAATGCGCGGAACAGGTTTGCTGTACGCCTTCTCAAACTTTCCCTGCACGCCACGCATATAGTTTTCCAAGTGCGTTGCCACCTTCGGCATCCCGGACTTGTCCAGAAAGAGAAATCCGCTGCAGCCATCCACCAGCGCTTCTACCTTTGTGGAGGCTCTGGCTTTTACTACACGCCGCAACGCTGCACAAACGGTATCTGTCATGGGAACATTGCGGATACCGCTTTTTGTTTTCGGCGGTGTGACAAAGCAGGGCTTTTCAGCCGTCCGGCAAAGCTGCCGCCGGACATGGATGCAGTGTCGCTCAAAGTCGATATCCGCTCTTGTCAGGCCGTACAACTCGCTCACACGCAAGCCGGTCCCCAAAAGAATGACGATATCATCATAATAGTTGCCGCCATAGTCTTGAACGAATTGCAGATATTTCTCCTGCTGTTCTCTGGTCAGGGCATTGCGCACATAAGCGTCCTTCGGCACAACGTCCGACAGCTTGAACTTAAATGGATTCTTGCGAATGATGTCATCCTCTACCGCCATCTCAAACGCCGGTCTGACAACGCTTTGCAGGATTCCTATGGTGTTTTGCTTGAAACCGCTGTCATGCAGAAACACGAACCAGCCTTTCGCATCGGACAATTTTACCGTTTTGATGGTTTTTTGCCCGAAAGGGTCAGCATGAATCCGCTTGACCGCCGTGTTGTACGACCGAAGTGAATTGGGTTTCAACCCACGTTTCAGGTTCATATTGCAGTCAACCAGATCAGCCACCGTCATCTCTCCGGCGGCGTAGTCGATGCCGTCTGCCAGATCGCGCCACAGTTCTTCCTCTTTTTTCCGCAGCTCTGTCAGGGATTTAGCGTAAATACAACGTCGTTTCTTGTGGATATCGGTATAACGATAGTCGTAAGTACCATTTGCTCTCTGGTTTTCGCCATCCTTCAAAACACGGCCCTTGCTATCCTTGCGCTTTTCAGGCATTTAGAAACTCCTTATTCGTGATTTCACGCAGCTTGTTGATGCCAATGCCGGAGTAAGCCGCAGCTTCTTCCAGCGTTAAATTGCTCTTTTCCCAAATCGGAACTTGTCGGGACTTAGTCCCTCCATCTTGCTGACGCAAGACCGTTCCGTTGCTTAAAGTCCCCACTGGGGACTTCATTGCTTCGCAAACGCAAACTTCTTTCACTTGCACCTCCAATTCCTTGTAACCGGGTGCCGGGGCAGAAAATGCCAGCTTTCTGCCCCAAACGCTCCCGATGAGGTTCAGATTTCCGAGTGCCCCTCCTGTGTGCGGGGTTGTGCCGTTGGTTTGTTTTGTGCCTGCTCCGCCTGCAAGCGGTTCAGCAGCTGCAGCACCGAATCCCTTGCTTTCTCCTTGACCTGCCTTTGCCTTTCTGCCGGACTTCCGGCTTCAGCAGCTTCTCTTGCAAGCGGGTGGCAGTGGTCTGCATGGTCTTGAGGAACTTGTCCAACACGGTGTCCAACCGATGAGCAGCGTACTCTCTCGTGGGTTGCGAAGCCTTGCGCTCCGGGGACAGCACCCACTTCTTCGTGTCCTCGATCATCCGCATATCTTCCTTGCGGGTCTCAGTGCGCACCACATCGGTCACGACCTCCACCGCCTTGTCGTAGGCCACAGCCGAAACATCTTCCAGCAGGGTCTCCATGTCTGAAACTTTCAGGGTCAGCGCGTTCAGCCTGTTTTGCCGGGCGGCAATCTGCTCCTTTTGCTTGGCAAGGATGAAGTCCTGCTTTTCCAGATATTTGCGGTTGCCGTACTCTGCTTCTTCCTCCAGATCCAGCCCATGCCGCTTGGCAATCTCGAACAGCATCTTCCGGCAGGCGGCATCAAAGGTGATCTTGCGGTTGTTGCGGCGGCTGAGGGGTTTGCCCGGGTCGGGCAGGTCGAAGCCCAGTGCTTCCAGTGCCTTTTCCTGCTGGGGCGCCACCTCGCCGTACTTGTTCTCGCAGTCGAACACATGACGTTCGTGGATATGGGGGGTGCTTTCGTCCAGATGCAGTGCCCAGTCCAGCACATGAACGTGTTCGCCATACTTGGCTTTGAACTCCTCAATGAACTCCGTGACGAGATTGAGCAAATCCTCTGCGGAGGCGTGTTCATCCAACGTTCCGAGCTGATAGATGGTCTCTTCCGGGCAGGTCTTGCGGCTGGACAGCAGGTCGGGAATGGAGCGGTTGCGCTCTGTGTGCCGAATCTTGGCGTTGCGCTCGTTCTGGCTTTCGATGAAGGCCGTGTAGTGGGTCTCGTAGAATTGCCGTTCTACATCTGAGAAGGTCGCTGCCAGATCATCCGGGTCCTGTGGGTCGAGAGCCGAACGGAAACCGTGAAAGCAGTCCCAGTAGATGTTGCCCTTGGCTCGTTCCGGGTCGATGTGCTCGCTGTTGGCCAGGTTGAAACTGCGGTCATTGTGTTTTGGGTTATAGGTGCCGTGGGTTCCGGCTCGTCCGTTGTGACGTGTTAATTTCAGATAGGCATCCCTCCGTTTCAACAGCTTGGCGGAGAGAACGCAGCAGCGGAGCTGCTGGATCTGCCGCCGTTTTGCGCCAGATAATACCCAGTAGGATATGACGCACAGCATCATATCACTGGGGCAAAGGACTACGTCCTCTGCACTCCTGCTCCGGGCAAGCTGTCTCGAATGGACAGCTCGTCCGGTTTTTCAGAGGGCCATTTGACCCTCTGATTCCGTTACGGGTAAAATCAAGTGCCGGGTGGCGGCACCTGATTTTCAACGACCTTGAGGCGTTACAGGTAGAATCAGGTGGTCATTTTGGCCAACTGATTTTTACGGAGTGGGCGTACCGTATTACAGGTAAAACCGAAATTCTCAAAATGATAACTCCGGTGGCTTCGTTACGGCTAAAATCAAGTTACGGAAAGCGTAACTTGATTTTAGATGACAGTCCAAATTCCCATTGTGGGGGATTTGGGAGTGAGCGATTAGGCGTTACGGTAAAGTGGTACTTTCCGAAATGGGAAGCACCACTTTACAGGATTGAAGCAGCATTCGCTTTACGCTGGCGGTAGTCTTTCTGCCGACAGGCATTGCTGCAATATCTGGCATCTGCCCGGATCGGCAAGAACTGCTCCCCACAGCAAGCGCAGGTGTAGGTTCCACGTTCAGCACGCTTTTTAAGGCTTTTCCGCAGATTCAGCATCTTGTGACCGCAGGTTTGGAAACTGCAATATTTGCGGTTTCGGGTCTGGGTGTAGAGGACCTTGCGGCAGTATTCACACTGGATTCTGCGCACGCTGGGGTCACCATCAATGAAATATTCCATCAGAATATCCTGATTTTCACGTTCCCATTGTTCTGTTGTCATAGGCATCCTCCTTTGGTTGTTACGGATATGTGCTGGTTACCAAAATGGAAACCACCACTTTTACACAATAAAGCGTTACGATTGTCTGGTTGGTGATCAAAATGATCACCAACTAAAATCTGTGCGTTATGGCTGGATGGTAAGTGGACATTTTGTCCATTTACCACTTCCAAGTGGTGAGTTACGGTTTTCGTAACCCACCACAGAGCGACCGTGTTACGGTCATTTGGTAAGTACTGAAAAGCAGCACTTACCGGATTTTACCGTGGCTTGACAAAATGTCAAGTCGAGGTCAACTGTAACACGGATAGAGTCAATGTGTTCAAATTGAACACATTGACTTGGGTTGCGGCAATTCACCCCATGTGGTCAAAATGTCCACATGGGGTCAGCCGTAACGCAGAAAGTTTTTCTGGTGAATGACGCTTTGTGTCATTCACCACATCAACTGGCCATTTTGACCAGTTGATATTGGGTGTGCCGTTCTCCCTGCATGGCTTTCCTGCCCCCTTCCGGCGGCGTTTTCCGGCTCTCCCTTGCGGGGTTATCGCCGGGTATCCCATGCAGACGGTCATGCGGTTTTCAAGGTGCGGTGCTGGATTTGGCAATAAAAAATCGCCACACAACAACCTGAACCTGACCATTTCTTCCGGGATGGCCTTGGTTCGGGTTCGTTATGTAGCGATAGAAAGTTAAAAACTTGCTCCGGCTCCTTCGGGAGCCGAGCTGGAACTCTAAGTAAATATGTTATATTAAATTGTTGGAGTAGATTACCACAAAAATCGAGTTGTGTCAACAAAAAGTTTTGAAAACACGCCACTTTCGTCAGCTTGCAAGAAAACACAAGGGAAACTTTGGTAAAAAGAGAGAGAACGAGACAGCTCGTCCTGTTCGATATGATGTATCCAACAGTTTTCATTTTTGTAACAGGCATAGCAAAAAGGCGGCCGTCTGCACCCATGCAGACAGCCGCCCTTGGTTTTATGCTGTATTCTATTTTCTCAATCTCTGAAGATCTTATTCAGTTCCCTTTCCATGGTGCCAGCCTTGGCAAATTCCAGCGTATCCGCCTGACGGATATGGTGGGCGGTGATGCCGTGATCCTTCGCAAAGCCCAGAATATAGCTGATGGCAATGCGGTAGATGATTTCGGTCGGTGCAAGCCCATAGACCTGTTTTGCAAAAATATGCTCCAGCCGGGCGTTGTCGTCCGGGAAGGCTTGCCGCATTTTCTCGCTGCGGTAGAGCCGCTTGACGATTTTCGTAATGTACAGGCCGGACTTCATGTAGGGGTCGAGGAAGGTCTTGGTGGGGTCATCGAAGCAGCCGGGGTTTTCCTGCTCCAGCAAATCCACCATCTTTTTCACCACCCACTTTGGGGTGAAGATCTGGTTGGTTTTCTGGGGCGGGATGTAATCGAAGATGTCCTCGGTACGGCTCTCGTCAAAGTAATCCGCCAGTTTGACCTTCAGGTTCAGGAATTCCTTCACCGAATCGTCAAACACCACCGGGTCGAAGAGGTGTCCGGCAAAATGTTCCTCCTTGCCGGTGGCTTGGTTGAGGTAGGGGCCGCCGTCCCGCAAAAAGCGGAACTGTTCCAGCGTAATGCTGGTGACTTCCTGAAAGACCTTGTCCGGGATGATCTGGTCAAAATTCGCCAGCGTCACGCTCTCGTCGCCGTAGGCCATGAGGAAGGACGGAATGGTGCGGGAGAAGCCCCGCAGATGGTCACGGACGGTGTCCTCGTAGCCCTTTTTCTCCTGCTCCTTCTGGTTAGTCTCCACGGTGCGCACGATGGTCTGCTGCATTTCCTGCGCCGTCTGCTGGATGGTGGATTGCAGGGTTTCCATCAGGGCGGCGGTGCTCTGCTGCTGCTTTGCGTCAAACTCCCGGTTGACCTGCTGGCGCTGCTGGGCAGTGGTGCAGCTTTGCAGCTGCTGGGTGCGCTGGGTCTCCAACTGGCTCTGGTCGATGCGGTAGTTGTCCACCACCTTGTTCACCGCCACGTCCATTTTTGCCTTGGCGGCGCTTTCGAACCGCTTCTGGTCGGACAGCTTCAAGTCCCGCCCATACTCCTGCTTTGCCTGCTCCACCATAGGGGTGATGATTTCCTTGGTGATGCTTTTTTTCAGAGGTTCCAGATGCTCTTCTTTGGTAGGAGCCGGGACATCGGTCAGGTCTTGCAGGGCGGTGTCCAGCGCCGGGGTGCTTTCGTAGATTTTCGCCCCGAACACATCCGCCGCCTTGCCGATGACGTAACCCTCGTCCAAGTCCACCTCGCCCTTGTCGTTCAGGGAGAGGTCTGCGCCGGTTTCCGGGGTGATCTGGATGGGCTTTGCCTTTGCTTCGCTGATGGGCTGGAAGTTTTGCAGAATATCCAGCACCTCCTGCGGCGCACTGAACACGTTGGAAATGTTCTGGAACAGGAAATTGCTCTGGAAGCCCATCCGCACCACTTCTTTCGACTTGATCTTCCGGGGGATGCTGAGGACTTTTTCCGCATCCAGTGGGATCATTTCCCCTTTCTCGTCCTCGCCGATGACCGGGAAGAAGTTGAGCAGGGTCTGGATGTGCGCCTTGCGCTCCTCGGTGTCACCCTTGCCGCTGGCGGTGTCCTGTGAAAGATCGTTGGCGAACTGCTCGTAGATCAGCAGGGTGCGGGCGGGGTCAAAATCGAACACATAGGCGTTCTCTTTGCGGCGGAAGGTGCCGTTTTCGTGGAAAAGACAGGGGTTCTGGGCACGGAACGCCGCCTGCATATACAGCGCCGGGCTTTTCAGGTTGGAGAGCATCAGCACCGCCGACCACTCCGGGATGGTGACACCGGTGGTCAGCTGCCCCACCGACAGGGTGATGGTCTTTTCGTGGTGGGCGATGGCGGCTTTTACCCGGTCAAAGCTCTTCTGGTTCTCGTCCGTGTCGTCCAGCTTGCCGTCACCGGCGGCAAGGATCACCTCATAGTCCCGGAATACCGGGTGCGCCTGCAGCTTTTTCGCCAGCGCTCTGGCACTGTCCACCCGGTTCAGCAGCCAGAAGGTGTGCTTCAGTTCGGCACGCAGCTCCGGGGTGGAAAACGGAAATTTGTTCTGGGTGGTCATGGCATCCAGAAAGCGGTCCACCTCGGCCTCATGCTCAAAGCTGCCGCTGGGCTTTACCTTGAAGAACTCGTTCAGGTCAAAGGCAAATTCCTGCGTTTCGCCGTTGATCTCTACGCCCTGCTGAATTTCGTCCCGGATGATCTCGGACATCTGGTAGGTGTAGAGATTGAGCATGGGGAGGTTTGCGTAGGGGTTCTGCTGCCCCGGTTCACCCTGCCAGCTCCGCTTGGCTGCCTGCTCGTCGGCGTAGGTCCAGTTGAAGATGGCATCCCCGGCAAACTTATCGTTCGCCAGCGCCTTGAAGGGGGTGCCGGACAGGTGCAGCGTAAAGCGGCGGTGGATGCGGTCAAAGGCAAGGTCGGTCTTGTAGGTATCCACGCCCTCGTGGGCTTCGTCGATGACCAGCACATCCCAGTTCAGCTCGGTCAGGTGGCGCAGCTTGTCGTACTCGCCGCCGAAATACCTCGAGCCTTTCATATCCTGCAGGCTGACGAACTCAATGCGCTTATACAGCTCCTCGCCCTGTGCGGCGGCGTCCAGATAGCCCTGCTCGTCCAGCACATGGGGCTGCCCGGCAAGGGCATCCACATGGCTGACAAACAGATAACCGGACTCCCTGCCCAGAAAGCGCACATAGTCGCTGTACCAGCTGTTGGCGATGGCTGGGCGGTTGGTGACGATGAGCACCGTCTGTGCATCCACCTGCTTGCAGAAATCGTAGACGGAGAGGGTCTTGCCAAAGCGGGGCTTGGCGTTCCACAAAAACTCCCCGCCGGGGTGGCTCTGACAATAGGCTTTGGTCTGTGCCACGGCCTCTGCCTGCTCCTTCCGCAGGGTGTAGGGGATGGCGGCATCCAGCTGCACGCGCCCCCGGTTCATGCGGAAATCCTGAAAATACCGCCGGGACTGCTGCCCATCCAGATGGAACCACTCGTTTTTGCGGTCGTTCTCCACGTTCAGCTTGCGGAGGTAGGCGTGGAAATCGTGGTCGGTGAACACCTCGCCGCTGCCGTCATCGTAGACGGCATTGCCCCGCCACTCCTCGTGGAACAGCACATCGGCGGTGTGGGTCTGCTGTTTCAGGCGTTTGTCCACCGATTGCTCGGTGTAGCCGATCTTCGTCCAGCCGTTGTGCCGGGCAATTTCCGGGGTGGTATAGGCGTAGATCATGGGCACTACCTGCCGGGCAGTGCGCAGAGTTATGCCAGCCATTATGCCATCTCCTTTACATGGGTCTCGATAAATTCGATCTCGTCCGTGGTCAGATCATACTTGCGGTAAAGCTGCTGGTCTATCTCCGCCACCGACTTGCTCCAATCAATGTCAGAATGGGCAGTAAAGTCCTGAAGGGGAACCATGCGCCATGTATCGCGGTTATTATCCTGTGTAATTTTCAAAATACCGAGCATAGTCCGACAGAATTTGGACTTTATGTACTTTAATGCGTTTTGCGCTTCTGTTTCCACCTTAAAAGAGCCAATACCGATAAATGTTTGTGTATACCCTTCATTCGGCGCTTCTACAACTGGTGTACTCAGCACTTCACCCAAGTTGCCCGAACCATTTACTCTTGCAACCAGTACCTTCCAGGTTTTCAGATTTTCATGTTCTGTTTCTACATATTTTTCCGGAATATACATCCAAACACGCTTGTTTTTGCTTACGCCAAGTACTCGAATGTCGCCTTTGTTCTGACGTTCTTCTGTGAAAATCGACACCTTTTCGAAAATATTGTTTCTGAAACGCTTATCTCTTCCTTCGCTTCCAATGACCGCTCTATATTCGGGATGGTCTTTATATAACTTTTCCAAATCAAACTTATTTTGAATATAAATGGTCTCCATCAAACTTTTAGCTTCACTTGCGGGTGCAGCTTTTTTCATAATGCTATTAAGTTCTTCATAAGGCGTAAATACTTTGATAGCACCATAGTTTTTGTTTTTATCACGATAAGAAATTACAACACCGCCTTTAATTTCTGTATTGGTAAACATTACACTCGCATCAGATTCATAGTGCAAAACCTTAAAGTGCGGGTCACTCAGCATCTTCTCATTCCATGCCTTCGGCGTAGAGCCAGCATTGAACAAAAACCGGGCAGGGTGAATCATTTCCACCTTATCCGCAATTTCATAAGACGCATCCAGAAATTTGTTATATACTGGGGGCGCAAAGCCTTTGTTATCGCCAAGGGTTTCATCCTGATACGGCGGGTTTCCGATGACATAATCAAACTTCATGCTGGTACTCCCTTCCTGAATGGTTTCAAAGTTCTGGGTCGTTCCATGGCCGCCCTTGCGCCAGTTTTTCACTTTGCAGGATACCGTAGGTGGCTGCTCCTCTGCCGCCCCGAGCATGGAGAACAGGTCAAGCTGTTCCGCCTCCGGCTGGGGCTTGCCGCCGGGCACAGACAGGTGCAAGCCGTCCATCTGCCACAGGTTCCAACTGATGATTTTGGCGATGGCTTGCAGCTCCTCTTCTGTTGGCTTGCGCTGCCAGCGGGCTTGCAGATGCTCCGCATAGGTCAGCAGCAGGTTGACCCGCGCCAACAAAAGGTTATCGCCCTGATACTCGTAGCCGTAGGTGGACTGCACCGCATGGGTGGCATATTTGCGCCACTCGTCCTCGTTGGCGGCATTCTCGCTTACCACACGCAGCTTGCGGTCCAGAATGCCAATGCGCCGGGCTACCGGGATCATCTCGCCGGTGGCGGCATCGTACCGGGACGCCAGAAAGGGGGCTTCGCCGCAGGTCACCTCCAAGCGGCGGCTCTGCACATACTGCACCCATGCCGGGGTCTTGCCGCCGCAAGCCGGGAACTGCACCGGCGTTTCCACCGTCTGCCAGCCTTGGGGCAGCTCCACGGTGAACTGCCCGGCGGTCTGCTCTGCCCCCAGCGCACCGAACCAGTCGGCATCCAGTGCGTTGTTCATCTTGTTGCAGACCCATGCCGGCGAGAATACTTCGCCCTTTTTGCGGGTGCGCTGCTGCTGGGTGTCGGTCTGCTTCATCATCCGGGGCAGCACCACCTCGTAGTGGGTCAGCCCGAGCTGCTGCGCGGTGATGGGCGATTTATCCGTCACCGACTCGTACATTACCGTTTGCAGTTCTTCCGGCGGGTCGGTTGCCCAGATGATGTTCTTACCGGTGGAGCGGTCTTTTAGAAGTGTATCCAGCACCGCCTGCACTTCCGGTGCGTGAAAGTCGATCAGTTGTTCCAACGGGGATTCCCTCGCTTTGCCTTAGCGTTGTGGCGGAAGTAGTATTTTTGTACTAGTTCCGTCCTATACTAGCATTATAGCTACTTATTTGTACTATATCAAGCACTTTAAATGCGGCTTTCGTCAAAAACTAGTAGAATTCTCTATACTAGTAGCATGAAAGGTGGTATTGATAATGCTTGGAGAGCGACTGGCAGAGATTCGAAAGAACTACCATGACACCCAAAAGAGCCTTGCGGACAAGCTGGGGCTTACCGTTTGGGCTGTCAGCGCTTGGGAGCAAGGACGCAATTCGCCGCCCAGCGATGTGCTGCTTGCCATCTGCAAGCTCTACGGCACCTCCGCCGACTACCTGCTGGGCCTGACCGACATCGACCCCTCGGACGAAGCCCGCAAACAGCGCCAGCGCCTGACCGAAGAAGAACAGAACGAGATGCACCGCTACGAGGAATATTTGCTCTGGAAACGCAAAAAATAAGCCGCCCAGCGAGACCGTAAGGTCGCTGGGCGGCTTATTTCGCCTCTTGACAAATACGTAAAATACGTATACAATGAAGATGTAATCCTGAAAGAAAGGAGGGGCACTCACCATGCCGATGACTCCCAAGCAAATGATTCGCTTGCTGGAGCAGAACGGCTTTGTTTTAGTCAGTGCAAATGGGTCACACTACAAGTACCATAACCCAACTACCAACAAAACCACTGTCGTTCCATTTCACGCAAAGGATCTGAAGCCCGGCACCGAGAAAAACATTCTCAAATTAGCCGGACTCAAAAAGTAAGAATATGACGATTGTAGACTTCATATTCTGAAACTGCGAAGCACTGCATAGACTATTCTACAATTTCCAACCAATAATGTCGGCCTGTTAAGTAAAGGTACATTGATTGTTTGTTAAATTATAAAGGTGAGGTCACATTATGAACGCTATTTTCTATCCTGCAATTTTTCACCCGGAAGAAACCGGGTACTCTGTTGAGATTCCCGATATTGAGGGGTGCTTCACCCAAGGCGACACCATGGACGAAGCTGTCCGCATGGCACAGGATGCCATTGGCCTTATGCTGGAAGATTGCAAAATCTGCCCGGAGCCTTCTGTCCCTTCTGCACTCCATGTTGACCCGGAAGATTTTGTGGTGATGGTGCCTTTCGATATGGAAGAATACGAAAAGCGGTACAGACCCGTAAAGAAAACCCTTTCCATTCCCGGCTGGCTCAACGATGCCGCCGAAGCGGCACACATCAACTTCTCCGGCGTCCTTCAGGATGCGCTGAAAGAGAAACTCCATTTGGCGTAAGTATAGCTATAAGTACAACAACAGCCGCCCAGCAGTTGACCATTATGGTCATGCTGGGCGGCTGGTTATATATTCAAAAAAACACCTCTACATTTGCCGTCTGGAACCCGGTCATATGTAGAGGTGTCGCTTAATTAACCTTTAGGCGGATACGGGTCATGCCCATGAGAATCGCGCTCACGAATCCTACCGTTTTCTCCATGAATGAAAAGTTCAGATTCCTGGTTACGCGCAATGTCACGAGCGATGTCAATGGCTTCCTTCTGTGTTTCAGTACGAACTGTTGCACGAGAGTTTCCCGCTCCTTTGACCTGCCAGCCACCATCCGGGTGAGGAGTTACGTGCTGATTTTTTCCCATCACTAGCCCTCCTTACACACGCGGCAGATTCAGAAGATTGTCACGGCTCGTTCCATTCGCCTCAGAGCGAACATACTTTTCGCCGTAAGCACTCAGTGCCGGAATGACGTACGGATAGGGAGCGATGGCAACTTGAATCGTCCGCGGGTTCTGATTCAAGTAATCATACACTTCGCTTTTCTTCGCAAAGCGATAAAAAGGATAGCCCTCAATGTAAATCGAATCGATTTCCTGAAGGTTGTTGGATGTTCTGCATCCGGGTTTCATTTGAATCTTCGCTGCGTACATACTGTACTCCTTTGACTGCATACGCAGTCCTCACAGGTGATTTTTCGGATATACGCAGCAGACAATAGAAAAAAGGCTGGTTTTTATGGGTCACTTTTCGTGACTTTTCCATATTGAACCAAGCCTCTATATATGATATAATATAACACGTGCTAAGTGCCTTTAGAATTATATCTTACTTAGAGGTTTAGTTCTATATGGCTCAGTCTACAGCGTAATCTTGATGGGTTCCAGCCATCATGGTTACGCTGTTTTCTTTTGTCTGAGGTACTTTTTATTATAGCACATTTTTTGGCAGAATTCAACACCGAGTGCTAGTCGGTTGTTTCAACTTCCTTTAGAAGCTCATGAAGCGATTCGCCCTCTTCATCTTCTTCCTCTCGCAACTGAATCATCATTTCAAGACGCCGACCAATTTTCTGGTTGATTTGATATGCTGTTTTCAACTTATCCAATTTTCCCTGATCGGCGGTTGCCATCATCATCTTAGTTGCAAGTGTATATGTGCTAAGTGCTTGAGAAAATGTTAACGACTCAAACAGTTTGCCGAAAGCTTCCTCCTTAGAAAGGTGCTCTCCCTCTGCATTTCCCGATTCAGCGGCATCTGCAGATTCTTTGACGATCTTCTTCGCATCCTCATCGAGAGGTTTCTCATAAAAATACTCTGGCCTTATGCCGTAGTATAGTGATAACTTTTCTCGATTAGCAGAGGATGCAATAGAGTTCCCAGCTTCCCAGTTGGCAACCGTCACACGATTCACGGCAATTGCTTTTGCGACCTGCTCCTGTGTTGCTCCGTAGATTTCGCGGATCTGACGGAGATTATTGATCTCAGCCATGGTCTCGCCCTCACTTTCCAAGTGTTATTCTACCACATTCTTTGCAAAAAATCAAGCGCTTTCGTAGCCAATTTGTAGTATTTTGTGGCTTTTATTTGTTTTTTGTAAAGATTAACCGTAGTGTCACCGCATCTTAGCGATATATTTCCGCAATCCATCCTCCGTCCGAATATTATACTTCTCATCCACCTTTTTGAAGTACGCCTTCATCGCATCCAGCGAAATCTCCGCATGAGAAGTTTCGTCCGGCAGAAAGCCCTTCCGGGCATCCAGCCAAGGGGCTTCTTTGTGGGTGATGCTTTCCAGAACCTTTCCGCTGTACATACCAAAGGTGTCTAGCACCCGGTCTACCACCTCTTTGGCCTCCGGGTTAAGCGGCAGAGCGCTCTCCTTCAGCGGCACAAAGCGGTCATCATCAATGGGGTTGTACTTAAAATCTCGGAACAGATTATAGACATTGCGATACACCGGGCCATGCACCCACGCTTCGCAGGGGGCATCAAACAGCGATTTGTCGTAAATCGCCGCATAGTTGCCCTGAATATAATACAGCAACTTTTGCAGGGTCAGCGGTGTCACCTCATGCAGCGCCGAGAAGATATAGGCGATCACCGCCAGCAGCTCCACCGGGACAGCCACATAGAGGTTTTCCAGCTGCGTTGCGGCCGTATAGGCCTTTTTGTAGGCGGTCTCTCCGATCTTCTCACGGTTTTGGTCCAGCAGTTCCTTCATATAGGAAGCCGATGCCAATGCGTGCAGCATGATATCCGAGTACTCTTTGGAGGGCACCTGTCCTGCAAGATAGCGGGAAATCGTCACTTCCCCAAAACCCAATGCCAACGACAGAGGAGCTTTGCCGATATTGTAGAGCTTCATCAGGCGTTCGATGTCCTCCACCGTGATGATCTCCTCCGCTTTGCGGTACTGCTCGTCCATTTCCTTTACGTTGTAGTCCATCAGGCCGGGAATCCCCATTTCGCCGCCGCATTCGTTGCAGAAAGCCGCCGTGATCTCAAAAGTATATTCCTTTTCCCGGATGGTCTGGTTGACTTTGATTTTCTTCAGGGTGTAGTTCGTTTCTCTGCGGCATTCTGTGCAGAAGTCCTTTCGTTCGCGCATAGTGTCCTCTCTTTCTTTTGTGCTCATTTATTTGAAGTAGTAAGTCAGCGGATGGCGTTGCTCGTGGAATGAGATCACGATGACAAATTCGTTGTCCAGTTTGTTGAACTTGATGTAAAGCGGCACCAGCTTTTCCGCTGTTCCGTATCGTTCGATCAACAGAACTTCCTTTCCAAAGATATAGAGTGTCTCATGCTCAAAGCCAACGTGTTCATTCGGAACTGCGTCTGAGAAGTCCATTGCGTTCAGATTCAGAATGATGTTTTCTGCATCCCTCATGGTAAGCAGATACGTATCAAAGAGTTTTCGATTATCCGGGCGTTTAGCATTCATATCCAGCCTGTAGCGGTGTGCTTTCACCGCACATTTCACGGCTTCAAGATAGTTCTCAACATCGGACACGCTCAGGTTCATTCCCTTCACTCCTTTTGAACATGATGGTATTTTTGTATTCTTCCATCATCATTATACTCGTGTGATTGGATTTTGTCAATATACCATCACATAGAAGAATTCACTGACGCTCTGCCCTGCACAGAGTTCCCCAGCGAATCGCTCTTTCTTCAAATCCCCTAGACGCAAAAAATCGGCACCCGCTTTTCAGCGAGTGCCGATTTTGTTACCCTATAGTGCGCTTCGATTTTTGGCGTAAGTGGCGTAAGTTTGGCGTAAATCCGCTTTTGCACGCTCCAAAAATCAAGGATTCATGCGGTTTTTAGGCAGTTATTAGTACATGCCGCCCATACCGCCCATGTCACCGCCAGCGGCAGCAGGAGCAGCCGGAGGTTCGGGCAGATCGGCCACGAGGCTCTCGGTGGTCAGAACCATCTCAGCGACGGAAGCTGCATTCTCCAGAGCAGAGCGGGTGACCTTGGTCGGGTCAACGATGCCGGCGGCGATCATATCCTCGACGTAGACTTCATTCTGAGCGTCGAAGCCGTAGTTGGGCTTGTTGGCAGAGATGATCTTGTCGATGATGACGCTGCCCTCGAGGCCGGCGTTCTTGGCGATCTGGCGCAGAGGAGCTTCCAGAGCCTTCAGGACGATCTTAGCACCGGTGCGCTCGTCGCCTTCCAGCGTATCGCACAGCTCACGGACAGCGGGGATGGCGTTGATGGGAGCAGTGCCGCCGCCAGCAACGACGCCTTCCTGAACAGCAGCCTTGGTTGCGTTCAGAGCATCCTCGATGCGGAGCTTCTTGTCCTTCATCTCGACCTCAGTAGCAGCGCCGACCTTGATGACAGCCACGCCGCCAGCCAGCTTTGCCAGACGCTCCTGCAGCTTCTCGCGGTCGAAGTCGCTGGTAGCGGCCTCGATCTGGTTGCGGATCTGACCGATGCGGGATGCGATAGCGTCCTTGTCGCCAGCGCCGCCCACGATGGTGGTGTTCTCCTTGGTGACCTTGACCTGACGGGCATGACCCAGCATGTCAACGGTAGCATCCTTCAGCTCGTAGCCGAGGTCTGCAGAGACGACGGTGCCGCCGGTCAGGGTAGCAATATCCTGCAGCATCTCCTTGCGGCGGTCGCCGAAGCCGGGAGCCTTGACAGCCACGACGTTCAGGGTGCCGCGCAGGCGGTTGACGATGAGGGTAGACAGAGCCTCGCCCTCAATGTCCTCGGCCACGATGAGCAGCTTCATGCCGTTCTGCATGACCTGCTCCAGCAGAGGAACGAGGTCCTGAATGACGCTGATCTTCTTATCGGTGATGAGGATGGCGGCATTGTCCAGAACAGCCTCCATCTTGTCGGTATCGGTGACCATATAGGGGGTCAGGTAGCCGCGGTCGAACTGCATACCTTCGACGATCTCGTTGTAGGTCTCGGCAGTGGTCTTGTTCTCCTCGATGGTGATGACGCCGTCGGAAGTGACCTTCTCCATCGCCTCGGCGATGAGACGGCCGATCTCGGGGTCGCCTGCGGAGATGGTGCCGACGCGGGCGATGTCGTTGGAATCCTTGACCTTCTGGCTGTGGGCCTTGATGGTCTCGACAGCCTTAGCAACAGCCTTGCTCATGCCGCGGCGGATGTCCATCGGGTTTGCACCGGCGGTGACATTCTTCATGCCCTCGGTGACCATAGCCTGTGCCAGAACGGTCGCGGTGGTAGTGCCGTCGCCTGCGGCGTCGTTGGTCTTGGTAGCGACCTCACGCACCAGCTGTGCGCCCATGTTCTCGAACTCGTCCTTCAGCTCGATCTCTTTTGCGATGGTCACACCGTCGTTGGTGATGACGGGGGCACCGAACTTCTTGCTCAGCACCACGTTGCGGCCCTTGGGGCCGAGGGTGATCTTAACAGTATCTGCCAGAGTGTCGATACCGGCACACAGTGCCTTGCGGGCTTCCTCGCCCTGCTTGATCTGCTTAGCCATATTTTATCGCTCCTTCGTAAATGCTTGATTATCCAGTGTGAGGGAAAGACGCTTACTCCACGATGGCCAGAATGTCGGCCTGACGCACGATGGTGCATTCTTCGCCGTCCACCTTGACCTCGGTGCCGGAGTACTTGCTGGTGAGCACCTTGTCGCCCACCTTGACAGTCATCTTGACTTCCTTGCCGTCCACGACACCGCCGGGGCCAACGGCCACGACCTGTGCCACCTGGGGCTTCTCTTTCGCGCTGCCAGTCAGGATGAGGCCGCCCTTGGTGGTCTCCTCGACCTCAACAGTCTTGATAACAACACGGTCTGCAAGAGGAATGATCTTCATCGTTCTTGCCCTCCTATTATAAATATAAAAGATAAACTGTTTTATGTCCCGGGGGCTTTGCCCTTCCGGTTATTTAGCACTCTTTTTCCTTGAGTGCTAAGTGTATTGTACTCATCTTGGAGTCAAAAATCAAGGGGTTTTGCAAATTTCTTTGTTAAGTTTTTATGTCCTTTCCATGAGCCTGTCGCGTGTATGTTCTTTTTGCCCTCGCCATGTACGAACAATGTACGATCCATCTGCCTTTCAGATAACAAAAAACGCACCCGTCATAAGACCGGATCATCTCTCTATTTGGGCAATTCCGGTTCACCTTCATATTTTCGCTCCGAAACACAGTGCAGTCAAAACACTTGACTTTGTCAAGTAACAGTGCTATAATGCTTTCCATTCAAACGCAGAAGGAGTTGACGAAATGGAGCCATCCACGGTATCTTCCTGCATTCTGACCCTGCACAGAGAGTTTGCCGCTTACACGACCCAGCGGTTACAGGAACTGGGTCTGAGCTTCGGACTGATATATTTTGTCATTTATGTAGGAAAGCATCCGGATTGTACGCCTTCGGAACTGACCAAAGCTCTTCATCTGGATTGGGGTCACTCCCAGCGCAGCCTGAACAAGCTGGCCGAAGACGGCTTTCTGACGAAAGAAAAGAATGGGCGCAGCTACCACCTGACGCTGACCCAGAGGGGTGAAAACGCCTTTGTGGTCTGTCATCAGGTCTTTATCGACTGGGATGCGCAGAGTCTGGGCGGACTGACAGCGCAGGAGCGGCAGCAGCTGCTGACATTACTGCAAAAAGCAGTGCAAAAGAAAGTGTGCAAATGATGTACGAAACGATCTTGAGTCCGATCCATTATGGTGGGATGCAGCTGAAAAACCGCATCATTTTTGCGCCGACAACATTCGGGCTGTCGGATGAAGAATACCTTGCAAAGATCCGTGCCATTGCACAGGGCGGCTGTGCCATGATCATCGTGGGCGATGTCCCGGTGGGCAAAAGCAAATTTGAAAAATCTCTATTTGACACCAAAGGCTTTGCATTCTACCAGCAGGTCGTGAAAATCGCCCATGATGCGGATTGCAAAGTCTGTGCCCAGCTGCACCAGAGCGATTCCAATCTGCTGGCGATGTTCAAATACATTCCCGGTCTGCTGCTGAAGAAGATCACCCCGGATCAGCTGCGGGAAAAATTGAATGCAGAAGTGGCACCGTACATTACCAATATGTCTCAGCGGAAGATCCATGAGATCATCAGCGGATTCGGCAAAGCAGCAGCATTGGCAAAACAGGCTGGCTTTGATATGGTGCAGGTGCATGGCGACCGGATGTGCGGCAGTTTCAGTTCGGCCATCTTCAACCACCGCACCGATGAATACGGCGGCAGCGCAGAAAACCGCGCCCGTTTTGCGGCGGAAGCGGTCTCGGCTGTCCATGCGGCGGTTCCTGGGATGCCCATTGATTACAAGCTGGCTGTCCGGCAGGAAAACCCGCACTTTGGCAATGCCGGTGTGGTGGAAGAAGAACTGCCGGTGTTCGTTCCGCTGCTGGAGCAGGCGGGTGTGACCAGCTTCCATGTAACACTGGCAAACCATTCCGCACTGGAAAACACCATCCCGCCCGCCGATCATCCCTATTTCAGCCAGCCGGGATGCTTCCTCAAATTCTGCGATGAGGTGCGGCAGTACACCGAGCTTCCCATCTGTGGTGTCGGTGGTCTGAACGACCCGGATCTTGTGGAGCAGCAGCTCGCCAGCGGACGCATCCAGTGCGCCGCCATGAGCCGTCAGCTTCTGGCAGACCCGGATTGGGTGAACAAGCTGAAAAACGGGCAGGCGGAACAGATCCACCGCTGTCTCCGCTGCAACAAGAAGTGTCTGGGCGGGCTGATGGCACATCAGGGAACTCGCTGTGTTTATGATGCTTTGCGAGAAAAAGAAGCAAAAAACGCATAAACCCACCCGACAAAAAATCACGATATACTTAACAAAAAGGCATTCACAAAGGAGAAGCTATGAGTTACGCGATCGTATACAGCAGCAAAACAGGCAACACAAAAATCTTGGCAGATACGCTGCACGACTGCCTGCCGCAGGAAGGCTGCGATTATTTCGGCATCCCGGATCCTGCCGCCATGGAAGCGGACACCCTTTATGTGGGCTTCTGGACGGACAAGGGAAATGCCGATGAAAGCACTTCGGACTTTTTGAAGCAGCTGCACGGCAAAAACATCTTTCTCTTTGGCACTGCCGGCTTCGGCGGCAGTAAAGAATACTTTGATAAGATCTTGAAAAAGGTGGAGCATTCGCTGGACAAGAGCAACACTGTTTTCGGCTGCTATATGTGTCAGGGCAAAATGCCGATGTCCGTACGCCAGCGGTACGAAGAGATGAAAAAGCAGCCGATCCATCTGCCCAATCTGGATGCCATGATCGAGAATTTTGACAAGGCTCTTTCTCACCCGGATGCGGATGACCTGGAGCAGCTGAAACAGGCTGTAAGATAACGGAAAAGGCGGCGGCTTTCCTTGACAAGGAAAGCCGCCGCCTTTGTTGATCCTCCGATGCGCCCCTAAAGAAACGTGCAGGGCCCTTCTCATACTTTCATTTTACACGTTGGCCCGCTGGGCCATGAACCGCTCATAGGCCGGTTTGGGCAGCAGGACGCGCCCGACCAGCGGCTTGAGCTGGGCGGTGATGGCGTCGCAGGGAGCGCACTCGCCGTCGGCGGTCGCCACGATAGGGCCGCGTCCGTCTGCCGGGCGCAGGGAGACGCACTTTGCCCGGCGGTAGATGAAGTAGGGCTTCGCCTGTTCCGTCAGCTCACCGTTCCGGAAATGCCTGCCGCTCTTGTACATCCCCAGCAGGCGGGCGATCGTCAGGCGGCTCACCCTGCGGATGATGAAAACGTCCAGCCAGCCGTCGTCGGGCTGAGCCTCGGGGGCTGCATAAAAGCCGCCTCCATAGGTGCGGCCATTGCAGACGGCACACATCAGGCAGTCCACCGTCAGCTCCTCACCGTCGATGGTGAAGGTCACGTTCCGGCCGATGTGGCCGCAGAGCTGCTTGACGATGGAGAGTGCATAGGCCATCTCGCCGCCGCAGAACGGGATGCGCCGGAACTGCGGGATGCCGTAAGCCACCTGCGCATCGAGCCCGGCGGCGCAGATGGTCGCCGAAAGGCCGAGATCGGTCTGCATCAGATCAATGTCCACCTCGCCGCCCGCCAGCTGGGCGTCGAGGTCATTGAACTCTTCCCGCGTGCCGTAGGTGCGCAGAAAATCGTTGCCGCTGCCAAAGGGCAGACACCCCACTGCCGCGAGGCTGCACCCCTGCGCCCCGGTCAGCGCCTCGTTGAAGGTGCCGTCGCCGCCCGCTGTCCAGATGCGCACCGGCTCACCGTCGGCCTGCGCGGTGTGCGCCGCCTCAGCGGCCAGCTCCCGGGCATGGCCCGCGTACCGGGTCACAACGACCTTCCTTTTTTCCGGCGGGATGCCCGCCCGCTGGGCTGCGGCCCGGATGGCCGGGGCCAGCTCGGCAGTGCAGTCCCGCTTGCCTGCGGTGGGGTTGAGCAAAAACAGATAGCGCATTCGGCTTCCTCCTCTGGTGGTTCCTGCCCTCTATCATAGCGGAAAACCAGAGCAGATGCAAGAGCTTTTCAGCCGACACCCGCCGTCTGCGTCTCCTGCACCACGATCGTGCCGTCCTCGGTGCAGTCTGCCGTCCAGTGCTGTCCGAGGCTCACACTGCCGGAGGCGATCTGGTCGGCGAAGGCCTGCTCCACGGCCCGGTCTACCTGTCGGCGCAGCTCTCGCGCGCCATAGGGCGAATGTGCTTTTGCCGCCAGCGCCGGGCCGACCCGGGCCGTGTGGGTCAACTGATAGCCGCTGCGGGCAGCACGCTCTTCCAGCTGGCCCAGCAGCTTTTCGGCGATGGAGCAGAGGCTCTGCTCCTCCAGCGGGCGGAAGACGATGAGCTCATCCAGACGGCCCACCAGCTCCGGCCGGAACCACTTTTTCGCCTCGGCAACGGCGGCTTCCGACTGCTTTTCAAAGGCGGCTTCGCTTCCCGCCCCGAAGCCCAGCGGTGCGCTCTGCCCGGCGAGGAATCGTGCGCCGAGGTTGGAGGTCAGCAGGACGATGGTGTTGCGGAAATCCGCCTTGCGGCCCATGGAGTCGGTCAGCTGGCCGTCCTCGAGCATCTGCAGGAGCACATTCTGAATATCCGGGTGCGCCTTTTCGATCTCGTCAAAGAGCACCACGCTGTAGGGGCGGCGGCGGACGGCCTCAGTGAGCTGACCGCCCTCGTCGTGGCCCAGATAGCCCGGAGGCGCACCCAGCAGACGCGCCACGGTGTGCTGCTCCTGATACTCCGACATATCGAACTTGAGCAGGGCCTTCTCGCTGCCGAACCAGCTCTCCGCCAGCGCCTTTGCCAGCGCGGTCTTGCCGACACCGGTCGGCCCGAGGAAGAGCATCGCACCGATTGGCCGGCCCGGCTCTCCAAGCCCGGTGCGGCTGCGCCGGATGGCCCCGGCCACGGCAGCGACAGCCCGGCTCTGGCCCACGACTTCGGCGTTCAGGCGCTCTTCGAGGCGGGCCAGACGTTCCCGCTCCTTTTCGCCCACCCGTTCTGCCGGGACGCCGCTGGCCTGCGCCACCACCCGGGCAATTTCCTTCCGGCTGAGGACGGGGTCTTTCTCCCCTTCCCGTTCGGCCCGGATACGCACCGCCGCACAGGCTTCGTCCACGAGGTCGATGGCCTTATCCGGCAGGCAGCGCCCCGGCAGATACCGCACTGAAAGCTCCACGGCCTCCCGCAGGGCTTCGTTGGGCAGGCGGACGCCGTGATACCGCTCGTAGCGGGGTGCCAGACCTTCCAGTATATCCACAGCCTGCTTCGGCGTGGGCTCTTCGATTTGGACGCGGCCAAATCGGCGCTCGAGGGCGGCGTCCTTCTGGATGTGGGTGCGGAATTCCTGATTCGTCGTCGCGCCGATGAGCTGCAGTTCGCCCCGGGCCAGCACCGGCTTTAAGATGCTGGCCGCGTCGATAGCCCCCTCTGCCGCACCGGCGCCGACGATGGTGTGGAACTCATCCACGAAGAGGATGGCGCTGCCGTCCCGGACGAGTTCTTCCAACAGGTTCTTGAACCGCTCTTCAAAGTCGCCGCGGTACTTCGTACCAGCCACGAGGCTGGCCATGTCCAGCGCCAGCAGGCGCCGCCCCTGGAGCATCCGGGGTACCTGCTTGTCGGCGATGCGCTGGGCAAGCCCTTCGGCCAGCGCGGTCTTGCCCACGCCCGGTTCCCCCACAAGACAGGGGTTGTTCTTCTGGCGGCGGCATAAGATCTCTACCATCCGGTCCAGCTCTTTTTCCCGGCAGAACACCGGGTCCAGCTCGCCGTCCGCCGCCCGGCGGGTCAAATCGCGGCAGTATTTGTCGCTGGCCCGGCTCCCTCGCGGCAGCGACGACGCCGAGCGCGGCTGGATCGGCAGGATGAACTGCCCTGAAAGCTGGCGGCACTCCCGCACCGCCTCGGTGAGCTGGACACCCATGGATGCCAGCATGACCCCGGCGGCGCAGTCGGTGTCTTCCAGCATGGCGCAGAGCAGATGCTCCGGCTCGGCCCGGCTCAGGTGGGCGTTCTGCGCTCCGATGATGGCGTAGTCCATTGCCCGGCGCAGGTCCGCCGCCATATCGCCCCGGGCAAGTCTTGTGACCGAACCATCCCGCCCGGCGGACAGCTGACGCCGCACTTCCAGCTCCGAGATGTTCTTCCCGGCCAGAAAGCGGGCCGCCGGGCCGCCGTCCGCTTGCAGCATCGCCCACAGCAGGTGGCCGGTGTCTGCCTTTTTGCAGCCCAGCCCTCCGGCCAGCTCCACCGCCTTATCCAGCAGCTGCCCCGCCTCCCGGGAGAAGCCCTTATACCGTCCTTTGCCGAATGCGTCCCAAATGCTCATTTGCCTGGCTCCTATCTTCCGTATTGCCCTGTTGCATACCCTGTTGCATCAAGAAACAGTATAGCCCCGGCAGGCGAGAAAAAATCAGAGCTTTGTGTCGCACCGGCCCAAAAACGCGCCGAGAGATAAAACAAAAAAGCCATCTGAACGAATCAGATGGCTTCTTGGTTGGGGATGAGAGAATCGAACTCCCACAAGTAGAGTCAGAGTCTACCGCACTACCACTATGCAAATCCCCATTATTCGGTTTTGTCTCGCGGCATTGAGCCGGTCAACGTGTGCTATTATAGCCGCCTTTGCGCGTTTTGTCAAGCAGATTTTTGAAAAAAGTTGTACTTTTTCAGAAATACGCGAAAATCCGTCAAGTTTGTTCTTCCGCCTCCGAAGCGTCCTCTTCCAGATAGACCGCGACGTCTTCGATTTTGCAGTCTAAAATCTTGCAGAGCTGGTCAATGGTATAGGTGTTGACATTATGATTGTTTCGCAGTCGGTTCAGCTGTCCAGCGCTGAAGTGATAATCCTTCAGCAGTTTATACTGGGAGATACCACGCATTTTCATTGTTTTCCAAAGAGGTTCAAACGAAATCACGGACAATCCCACTCCTAACGAATCAGATTACATCTATAAATAAGATGGTAAAGAATTGCCCGAATATTGACAATTATCCATATGTGGAGTATTATTTTGATATAGTCCGAAAGTGGACAATATCAGAGGTAAAAAGGATGGTGTCATAATGAACGCTGCGGCAATCAAAGAGCATCTCAGTATGTTAATGGACCTGGAAAAGGAGATCTATACTCAAAATCAAGTTATTGCATCGTTGGAATACAAGCTTTCAGGATTACCAGATTATCGTCAGTACGTAAAACCGGTTTATCAGCAAGCTTCTCCGCACTACTACGACGACACCGCAGCTAATGTTGCCTTTTTATGTCTACCCGGAGCTGTATTGTTGTTTGTGCTTGGGTTGCTCCTGTATGATTTCAGGGGATTTTTCTGGGAAATAGCCCTTCTCGCATTCATTGTCGGAATCATTGCTTTTTTCATTAGTCGATTAAACGCCTCGGACGCTCAGCATAGTGCCGATGTAGAATCAAAAAAGCGTTATGATGCCGCATTAAAGGCATACAATCTGTCTGTCGAACAAGATCGACTCCGTGTAGAAAGAGAGCGTCCTAAAAAGCTGCTTCTTCAAGGCCAGCTCAAAACTTTGAAAGATGCGCACAAAAAGACTGTAGACACTTTGAACAAGCTATACAACAAGGGCGTTATCCATAAAAAATATTGGGGTCTCGTTCCTATCTGTTCCTTGTACGGCTACTTCGATACTGGCGTATGCACTCAACTGGAAGGCCATGAAGGTGCATACAACAAATATGACACTGAATGCCGTCTGGACAGAATCATCTCGAAATTGGATCAGGTCATCCAGCGTTTGGATGAGATCAAAGAGCTCCAGCAGGACCTTTATGAAGCTATCGAAGAATCCAACTGCAAGGTTGGTCAGCTTATCCGCAACTCCGAGCGCATATCTGACCAACTGACTGGGATCCAGTCGCAGGGTGCCGAACTGAATGCCCGCATTGCCAACCTGCAAACCACTTCTGACATCAATCTCTATGTGAATGCCTGCGCCAAGCGCGAGCTTGAGTACATGAACCGCGCCAACCGCATCTTCTAACAAATCAACCGCCGTCCCCGAACTCCCGGAGGCGGCGTTTTCTTTGTCCCAACCTCAGAACCGGCATTTTCTGCACGTTCCGCACCATACAATAAGGTGTACCTGATTTTCTACTTATAAATAAAGGAGGACGCCTTATGCTGCAACCCCCATCCAAGACCACCCAGACTCTGCTTTCGCCCCGCATCCCCCGCGACAACGAGCACGAGCGCTACCACCCCGAGCTGGAAGAAGAGCTGAAAGAGTGCCTGTTCTGCCTGCAGCGGAACGCGATGATGTTCGACCTCGAGGTGGACTCCGACCTCATCGAGCAGCGCATCTACGAGCGGCAGGCCCTTTTGTGCCGCTACCGCTACCTGCTGGCCCGCGCCCGGGAGCTGGGGCTGCATACCATCCTGAAAAAGTATCAGCCGCTGGGATAAAAACCTACCCGCGAAATCTTGACAGAATCCGCACATCGTGTTATCATACATAAAGATAACACTGTATACAGAAAGCTGTATGCGAAACTTTGGAGCTTAGAGAGGTTTTCAACTATGGAACGTATTAAGACTATCGCTACTCGTGACCTGACCAAGAGCGTCGTGACCGGCGGCTGCGGCGAGTGCCAGACTTCTTGCCAGTCTGCCTGCAAGACCTCCTGCGGCGTCGCAAACCAGAAGTGCGAGAACAGCAATAAGTAATCATTGCAGACCCTATGCCGCCTTTGCAGGGCGGCATTTTTTTATGGCAATTACAGATTGGAGAATGAAATGGTACATCAGTATCAACTGAACGGATATAACATCGTGCTGGACAGCTGCAGCGGCTCGGTCCATGTCGTGGACAACGTGGCTTACGACGTCATTGCGATGTACAAAGAGCACTCTGCCGACGAGATCGTGGCCGCCATGCTGGCAAAGTATGCAGACCGCCCCGACGTCACCGAGGCCGACCTGCGCCAGTGCCTCGAGGACGTGGCCTCTCTGGAAGCCGCCGGCAAGCTTTGGGCTCCTGACGTCTACAAAGACATGGCCTTCGACTTCAAGAACCGCCAGACGGTGGTCAAGGCGCTCTGCCTCCACGTCGCCCACACCTGCAACCTCAACTGCTCCTACTGCTTCGCCTCGCAGGGCCGCTATCAGGGCGACCGCGCCCTGATGAGCTTCGAGGTGGGCAAGCGGGCCATGGACTTCCTCATCGAGAACTCCGGCACCCGCCGCAACCTCGAGGTCGATTTCTTCGGCGGCGAGCCTCTGATGAACTTCGACATGGTCAAAAAGCTCGTCGCCTACTGCCGCGAGCAGGAGAAGATCCACAACAAGAACTTCCGCTTCACCATGACCACCAACGGTATGCTCATCGACGACGATGTCATCGACTTCTGCAACAAGGAGTGCCACAACGTCGTGCTGAGCCTCGACGGCCGCAAGGAAGTCCATGACCGCTTCCGCAAGGACTACGCAGGCCACGGCAGCTATGACGCCATCGTGCCGAAGTTCCAGGAGTTCGTGAAAAAGCGCGGCGACAAGAACTATTACATGCGCGGCACCTACACCCACTACAACACCGACTTCACCAACGACATCTTCCACATGGCCGACCTCGGCTTCACGGAGCTGAGCATGGAGCCTGTCGTCACCAAGCCCACCGACCCCAGCGCCCTCACCGCCGAGGACCTGCCCATCCTCAAGGAGCAGTACGAGATCCTCGCCAAGGAGATGATCAAGCGCGACCGCGAGGGCCGCGGCTTCACCTTCTACCATTACATGATCGACCTCACCGGCGGCCCCTGCATCTACAAGCGCATCTCCGGCTGCGGCTCCGGCACCGAGTACATGGCCGTCACCCCCTGGGGCGACCTCTACCCCTGCCACCAGTTCGTCGGCGACCCCAAGTACCTGATGGGCGACATCTGGAAGGGCGTCACCAACACCGCCGTGCGGGATGAGTTCAAGCACTGCAACGCCTACGCCCGCCCCGAGTGCAAGGACTGCTGGGCCAAGCTCTACTGCTCTGGCGGCTGTGCAGCCAACGCCTACCACGCCACCGGCAGCATCACCGGCGTCTACGAGTACGGCTGTGAGCTGTTCAAGAAGCGCGTCGAGTGCGCCATCATGATAAAAGTTGCTGAGAACCAGGAGCTGGCAGCTCAGGGCATCGAAGTTCCCATCGAGCTGGGCGGCACCTGCAACGCCTGCGCAGACGGCGAAGCCTGCGAATAAAGCCATGAACACTCCTGTCGTCGATTTTGTCCGTCGCTACGCCCAGCAGCGCACTGCCCGGATGCATATGCCGGGCCACAAGGGCCGCGGCCCGCTGGGCTGTGAAGAGCTTGACATCACCGAAATTGCGGGCGCAGACGAGCTGTACGAAGCCGAGGGCATCATCGCTCAGAGCGAGGCCAACGCGACGCAGCTCTTCGGCACCGCCCGCACCTATTACAGCACCGAGGGCAGCAGCCAGTGCATCCGGGCCATGCTCCACCTTGCGCTCCAGATGCGGCCCGCAAAGGCAGGCCGTCCTGTCCTGCTGGCGGCGCGGAACGCCCACAAGGCCCTGCTCTACGCGGCGGCTCTGCTGGACTTCGACATCCAGTGGCTCTGGCCCGCGCCGGACGCCGCCGGGGCGCTCTGCACCTGCCCTGTGGAGCCGGAGGTGCTCTCTTCTGCGCTGGACGAGCTTTCCGCCGAGGGCCGCACGCCTTTCGGCGTCTACCTCACCAGCCCGGACTATCTGGGCTTCGTGCAGGACATCGTGGGGCTGTCGGCGGTCTGCCACGCCCACGGCCTGCCCCTTCTGGTGGACAACGCTCACGGCGCATATCTCCACTTTTTGAAAGAGGGCAGCCGCCACCCCATCCAGCTGGGCACAGACCTCTGCTGTGACTCGGCTCACAAGACCCTGCCCGTCCTCACGGGCGGTGCCTATCTGCACCTTGGCCCGTCCGTGCAGGCCGACGAGGCCGCGGTGCGCAGTGCGCTGGCTCTCTTCGGCTCCACCAGCCCCTCTTATCTCATTTTGCAGTCGCTGGACGCCGCCAACGCGGTTCTGGCCGACGGCTTCCGGGAGAAGCTGGACGTCTGCCGCTGGCGGCTGGGGATGCTCTGCCGGGAGCTGGATGCCATCCGGCCCGGGCTGGCACTCCCCCTCACCGGGGCGCACCGCGAACCCCTCAAGCTGACGCTGGACGCCGCCGCGCTGGGTCTTTCCGGCCAGCAGCTGGCGCAGGCTCTGCGGGCGCGGGGTGTGGAGTGCGAGTATGCCGACCCCCGTTACGTCGTGCTGATGCCCTCCGCCGAGAGTTCTGCGGCAGAGTTTGCCTGCCTGCAAACGGCCCTGCACGCCATCTGCGATGAGGCCCCTGTTGCCGACGTCTCCGTTACGACTGACGATCCTGCCGCTTTCGCGGCATTGGCCGGGGCGCTTGAGGCACAGCCCCGCCGCTTCACCATCCGGGAAGCTGTCCTTGCACCGCAGGAGATGATCCCTGCCGCCGAGGCCGTGGGCCGCATCTGCGCCGCACCGGCGGTCTCCTGCCCGCCTGCCATCCCCATCGTGGTCAGCGGCGAGACGGTCCCGCCGGAGGCCCTCCCCCTCTTTGCCCGCTATGGCATCGAGAAGGCGGCCGTTGTAAAAGAATAAAGTGCAAAAATCATTTTCGTACTCTTCAGCCTCTTTTTTCACTCTATATTCAGAGTCCCCCCTAAGATCCAGCTAAAAGTCCCGCACATTTCTTGACAGGCTTCGCATATTCTGGTTTAATAGAATCGGATAAAAGGGAGTAAAGGGCGCTCCACCTTATGGGAGCGCTGCATGGCAGCGTCAACACGGCAGAAATGCCCGATGTCATGTGTTCGCTTGAGACTTTTGTCACAGTAATTGGTGCTGTGGCGGAAGTCTCTTTTTTTCGTCATTGCGCCGCAGATTTCAAAGGAGGCAATGACATGGATTTCTGGAACGCATTCACCAGTCTCTTTTCCAATTTCGGGAACCTGACCTGGCAGATGGTGGTGATGTGGGGCATCGGTGCCCTGCTCATCTACCTTGCCATCGCAAAAAAGATGGAGCCGAGCCTGCTTCTCCCCATGGGCTTCGGAGCCATCCTCGTCAACCTGCCCTTATCGGGCGCTATCACGCAGGGCGACACCGTCGGCCCCATCTCGGCTCTGTTTGAGGCCGGGATGTCCAACGAGCTGTTCCCCCTGCTGCTCTTCATCGGCATCGGTGCAATGATCGACTTCGGCCCGCTGCTCGAGAAGCCGTGGCTGATGCTCTTCGGCGCAGCGGCGCAGTTCGGCATCTTCTTCACCCTCTTCCTCGCGGGCTTCTTCTTCGATTTGAAGGACGCCGCTTCCATCGCCGTCATCGGCGCAGCAGACGGCCCCACGGCCATCTTCGTGGCCAACGTCCTGCACTCCCAGTACCTCGGAGCCATCATGGTGGCGGCCTACAGCTACATGGCGCTGGTCCCCATCGTGCAGCCGCCGGTCATCAAGCTGCTGACCACCCAGAAGGAGCGCCGCATCCGGATGCCCTACCAGAAGGGCAGTGTCAGCCAGCTGACCAAGATCTTGTTCCCCATCGTCGTGACCATCATCGCCGGACTCGTGGCTCCGGCCAGCGTAGCACTGGTGGGCTTTCTGATGTTCGGCAACCTGCTGCGGGAGTGCGGTGTGCTGAACACCCTGAGTGAAACGGCACAGAACATCCTCGCAAACCTCATCACCATCGTGCTGGGCCTGACCGTGGCCGGCCAGATGACCGCCGACAAGTTCGTGCGGCCCGACACTCTGCTCATCCTTGCACTGGGCCTCGTGGCCTTTGTGTTTGACACCGCCGGCGGTGTGCTGTTCGCAAAGCTGACGAACCTCTTCCTCCCGGAGGGCAAAAAGCTCAACCCCATGATCGGCGCAGCCGGCATCTCGGCCTTCCCCATGAGCGGCCGTGTCGTCAACAAGCTGGGCCTCGAGGAGGACAACCAGAATTTCCTGCTGATGTACTCCATCAGTGTCAACGTCTCGGGCCAGATAGCCTCTGTCATCGCCGGCGGACTGCTGCTGACCCTGCTGAGCTAAAGGAGGGACTGATATGCTGCATCTTACTTCGTGGATGACGACTCTGCCCATCATGGTCATCGGAATGGTGAGCATCGTGCTGGTCATCGGCGTCATCGTGCTGGCTGTGATGTTTTTGAACAAACTGACGAGCCGGAAATAACTGCAAAGGGCTGCTGTACGACGCTGTACAGCAGCCCTTGTTTTATTGATCAGCCACGCCTTTCCGATAGCCGCTCTTGGCGTTCTGCCCGGTGTCATCCGGCTCGTCGCCGCCATCGTGCGGCTCCTCAGAACAGGTCGAGCATATTGTCCAGATAGATGGCCTCCCGGACATGCAGCTGGTATTCCGGTTTTGTCATGTAGTAGAGCAGAAATTCCAGTACCAGCGCACTGCCCAGGCCCCGGCCCTCGATCTTGAAGTTGGAAAATCCCATCGGCATATAGACATCCTGAATGTCCCTGATGCCAATAAACTCCGGATTTTCCATCGCCTTCGAGAAGCGGTAGCCTTCCTCTGCGCCCGGTGCGTGACAGATGTGGTCAGGGCAGGCTTCGCCGAGATTCTTCCGGCTGACATTCTCATAGCAGCGCTTTCTGTCCCGGCATCCGACCCAGCAGCACTCGTTGCAGAGAAATTCCATCTTGTCTTTCTGCGCCTGCGGCAGACTGTCCAGCTCTCCAAAGGCTTTGTTCAGCCGGAAGTCCGGCACCACATAGCGGAACTCTTCCCGGGCTGTCTCCGCCCGGAGCTGCTGAAACTCTGTCAGCACCTTGGTCGTGGAGGACACGAAATAAAGCTGCGGATAGTGCGTTTTCAGGTAGTCCAGCAGCAGCTCCGAGTGGACGATGACGCCGCTCTGCACTGGGTTTTCCTGCTCAAACAAGGCGCAGAGAGCGTTGCACTTTTTATCCGAAAGGTGTTCCTCCCGAAGGAGCGAGTTGCTGAAGGTCAGCCGCGCCGAGATGCCGTATTCCCGCATCAGGACAAGGACTTCTGTGGGGTCATGCTCCCCGAAGCCAGCTCGTCCCCCGCCCCAGACGCAGTCGGCCGGTGCGCCGTAGATGGAGCCGATGTCGCACCAGTCATAAAAGTATTCTCTGTGCGCCCGGAACAGGGGCAGGAACTCCCGGTACAGCTCGTAGAACTCGAACAGTCCGGGCAGATGATAGTAAGCTTTTTCTTGTTTCATTTTTCACTTTTTCTTATGCGTTTTGCGTCCTGACCTCTACCGTCCGGCCGCCGAGGTCCTCATAGATGCGGTGGGAGACGGAGAGCACCGTGCGCCCTTCGGACGCGCGGCGAAGCGCTTCAAGGACACGGGCCTCGGTCTCAGCATCGAGGTTGGCCGTTATCTCGTCCAGCAGCAGCACGGCAGGGTCTGCCGCTGCGGCGCGGGCGATGGACAGAAGCTGCCACTCGCCCTGCGAAAACATCCCGTCCGTACACACCGTATCATAGCCGTTCGGCAGGGTCTGGATGGCGGCATCCATACCGGCAAGCTTCGCGGCGTTCCTTGCCATCTCTTCGGTGATGCCGGGGTCGCCCAGCGTGATCTGTTCCAGCACCGTACCCGGCACACGGGCAAAATGCTGCTCCACACAGCCGATGCAGGTGCGGCGCCTGGCGTCCGTGATGTCCGCCACGTCCACGCCGCCGATGGTCACCGACCCGGCTTCCGGGTGATAAAGTCCCAGCAGCAGCTTGAAGACTGTGCTCTTTCCGGCACCCGTCCGGCCCACCAGCGTCACCTGCTCGCCCTGCTTGACGGTCATGGAAAAATCGTTCAAGACGTGCTTTTCGCCGTAACCGAAGGTCACGTGAGAGAGCACCACATCACCCCGGGCAGAGGTCTCCCGCTCCTTGGGAATGGTGCGTTCCGGCTGGTCAAGGAAGGCGTCGATGCGTCTGACGCCCGCCATCGCCGACTGGATGGTCTGTATCTCCATGCCAAGGCTCTCGATGGGCGCAAAGATGCGGGAAATGTAGTTGATGACGGCCACCGAGGTGCCGACCGACATCCCGAACAACGTCAGGACAGCCGCATTGCCGGAAGCCGAGAGGAGCATAACGATGCCTACCACGTCGGCATTCAGCACCAGCACGACGGGCGAATAGATCGCGTCGTAAAAATTCGTCCGCTCCATCGCGGCATAGCTTTCGCCGATGCACCGGTCATAGCGGCGCTCCATGTAGTCTTCCAGACCCAGAGCCCGGATGGTGCGGATATTGTGCAGTGTTTCCGGGACCTGGCCGGACACAGCGGCGACCGCCCGGCGGTTATCCAGCTGAGCTGCCAGCATCCGCGTCTGTACATGGCGGGTGAACGCGGCGAACAGCGGCAGCACCAGCAGCAAAATCAGCGCAAGGCCGGTATTCTTCACGGCGATGACCGCCATGATGGAGAGGATGCGGCAGGCGTCCGCCACCATGCTGATGATGCCGGAGGTGAACAGCGCCTCCACCGTATCCACATCGCCCGAGAAGCGCGCGGCCACCTCGCCGGGGTTCTGCCCTGCCAGTGTGCTGGCGGGAAGCTTGGTCAGCTTCCGGGACATTTCAGAGCGCAGGGCGTGGGTCATTTTCTGGCCGAAGAGCACCAGCAGGCTCTCCTGCGCCGAGGAGAGCATCCCTTCCAGCGCCAGACTGCCGAAATAAAGAAGCACCGCAGGGAATGTCAGCGGAAGCCCGGCCGTCAGCCCGTCGATGATGCGGGCCAGCAGCAGCGGCGGCACCAGAGACGCCGCCACCGATGCCGCCGCACACAGGACGGTCCCCGCTGTGAGAAGGCGGTGGGTCACGGCGGCCATCCGGATGGCCTCAAACACACCATTTTTACGCCTGTTCTCCATGCTGTTTCCCTCCTGTCTGGCTTTCGTACAGCTGACGGTAGACCGGGGCCGATGCCATCAGCTCCTCATGGGTGCCGACAGTGGTCTTTCCTTCGTCCATAAAGACGATCTTCTGCATCTGCGGGAAGTGGTACAGGCGGTGCGAGATGAGAAAGACGACCTTATCCCTGGCATATTCCTGCAGGTCGGCAAAGACCGTATCCTCCGTGTCCCGGTCGAGGGCCGAGAACGGGTCGTCGAGGATGAGGACAGGGCGCGGATGGGCCAGCGTCCGGGCCAGTGCCAGACGCTGGGCCTGTCCGCCGGAAAGGCGGGTGCCGCTGCTGCCGATGACGGTATCGAGGCCGTTCTCCATCGCCAGCACCTCGCCTTTCAGCGCAGCAGCGGCGAGATAGGGCATGGCGTCCTGCTTGCTGCCGCAGAGGACATTGTTCTGCACCGTGTCGGCGCTCAGCTCCGGGTCGTGGCCCAGATAGCCGACGGTGGCCGAAATCTGACGCGGAGTCAGAGCGGAGAACTCCTTTCTGCCAAACTGCGCCGAGCCTTCATAGGGGGCCTCGCAGAGGAAGACCCGGCCAAAGGTGGATTTGCCGCAGGCCACCGGGCCGGTGACACCGATGATGTCGCCGGGATGGGCTGTGAGACTCAGCCCCGAGAAGATGGGGGTGTCGCCGTAGGCGAAGGAGAGGTTCCTGAGGGTCACATCTTCTGCCGCCGGGACATCCAGTGCGTCCAGCTGCTCCGGCGACTTCATCAGAGGCTTGATGCGCTTCCAGGAGACTTCGGCCTTCTGCACCGAGTTGAAGAGCTTGGCCACCTTGGAGGATTTGACCACCAGCTTGGTGAAGCAGGAAAGGAAGGTGGTAAAAGCCGCGATGTCCCACACACGCCAGCCGGTGCCGAGGACATTCTTTGCGCCGAACCACAAAATGAACAGTACGCCTGCCTCTGACGCCGCCAGATAGAGCGGCGGCAGGGCCGACTGCCACACGTTGTTCTTCACTGCCGCCTTTTCGTAGGTGTCCAGTGCCTCTTCGTACCGCTCCGCACGGGCGTCTTCGCAGCCGTAGATGCGGTAAGTCACGGCGTTCTGGGCGCGGTCGAGGGTAGCAGCACTCAGTGCGCCCGCCGCCTTTTTGTAGGCCGCACCGGCCCGCTGGACCGGCTTTTTCATCCATGCCGCGCAGACGTAGGAGAAGGGCGTGAACAGCAGGCTCAGCAGAGCCAGCCGCCAGTCGTACACCAGCAGCATGACCACATGACCCGCCAGTGCCACGCCGGTATCAAAGACTTCGGTGGTGAACTTGCGCATACCTTCCACGCAGTCGTCCACATCGGAGATGGCCTTGGTCATCAGCTCACCGGCGCCCTCTTTTTCCAGCGAAGCCCGGCTCTGGCGCACCAGATTGGCGTAGAGGATGCCCTTCATCCGGCGGTTGATGTTGTTGGCAAAGCGGCGGACATAAAAGCGCTTGATGAACCGCGACGCCTGCACCAGCAGGGTGACAAGGATATAGGCCAGAACCAGCAGCGCCATTTGGGCCGCTGTTTCGCTGCCGCTCAGGATGTCCGCCAGGCACTGGGCCAGACGGCCCTCGAACCACGGGGTGGCCAGCAGGCCGATGTTATAGATGAGGCCCGACAGGGTCACGAAGGCCAGCGGGAGCCACTCGGCCCGGAAATAAGAGAATATCCGGTCCGGACGGAAGGTCTTCTCATTTTTCATCGGTAATATCCATAGACAGCCTCCGGGTCTTATCTCAAAAAGATGTATCTGCATCGTTGTATGTACAACAATCATAGTACAAAACCACTCTTTGTCAAGAGCGGCAGCAGATTCTTTCGTCTTCTCGCCAAAGTCGGCGACCATGGGATGAAAATGCAGATCGTAAAGATGGAATGGAGGTTTTGATATGAAGTATCTGAGAATACCGTGGGGAACGCGGGCGATGAAGGATCCGGGCCTGACCCCTGCCCTATGCCATCCGGATCGCACCACGCTCTTCCCTGCCGAAAAGATGCCGGAACGCAAAAAGCCCCCGGAGAGCCTTTGGGCAGCTCTCCGGGGGCAAGTTCTATGCACCGGTATTTTACACCGGTACATAACAGTTATTCAATTTCGATCAGGTTCGGGTTCACAGGCAGAGCCTTCTGCTGCTGAGGTGCGGGCAGCGTGATGTGCAGGATGCCATCCTCGAACTTTGCGTGGATGTCCTCCTTCTTCACGGCGTCGCCCACATAGAAGCTGCGGGCGCAGGTGCCGGAGAAGGTCTCGCGGCGCAGGTAGCGGCCCTCTTTATCCTTCTCGTCATTGGAGTGGCTGCGGACAGCCTGAATGGTCAGATAGCCGTCGTTCAGCTCCATCTGAACGTCTTCCTTCTTGCAGCCGGGCAGGTCAACGGCAACGTCATAGCTGCCGTCGGCGGTCTGCTTCACATCGGTCTTCATCATGTTTGCACCGCGCTTGCCGAAGGTCTCACGCTCTTCACGGTTCATCGCACGCTCCAGCGCACCATCGTTCCAGAACGGGTCAAAGAAATCATCGAATAGGTTTTCATGGAAAATAGTCGGCATAAACATAAATCATTCCTCCAATCCCGGCGTTCGGGTCGGGTAAAAAATTTATGAGATGTGCATCAGGAGCGGAGTCTTCCCGGGAGCCTTGCGGCTCCCTCATGCCCCTCTCTCCTGAGCACGGCATAGTTATAGCACATATTTTTAGCACTGTCAAGTACAGAGTGCTAAAATTCACAGAAGAATAATACTTTGATAAAATTTCATGCAATCTTTTCGGAAATCAGTCGTATCATCGTTTTTATGCAGCAAAGGCGCCGGATACAGCAGTCCTTTGGGTACCATTGGCCTGATGAAAGCCGCGGACACCTTCGACTCCACCCGCCGGGCGCGCTTCTCCACTTATGCCAGCCGGTGCATCGAAAACCCGATCTTCTTTGCATTCCTGCTGGGCGTGTGGTTCTTGCTCCGCTGAGCGTGGCAGCAGGCAGCGCTATGAACATCTTTTTCCTGCTGCCCGGGCAGGAGGGTGCATATAAGTATCGAAAGGTCTGATCATACCAGTTTTAGCGGATGGTTCTGCGGAGTCATCCGTTTTTTCTTATTCAGATCGCATTTTTTCTGTTTTCTCTTGACGATGCCCCGCTAATGGAGTAGGATTGGTGCTGCAAAAACGAATTGCAAAAGAGGAGTTCTAAATGCAAATCAGCCTTTTATTGATGCAGCAGATCGCGCAGCTATTTCTGATTCTGCTGATGGGATATGCCGTTGTGAAAACCGGCTTGTTGAAGGCATCGGACAGTAAGGTGCTGTCTGTGGTCTTTGTCTATCTGGTCATGCCCTGTGTCGTTCTGAACGCCTTTCAGATCAAGGATACACCGGAGATCCGCACCGGCCTGCTTTATTCCATGGGCATCGCCGTTGGAATGCACGTTGTATTTCTGCTTCTGAATGCGCTGTTTCGCAAAGCTCTCAAGCTGGACGCCGTGGAGCAGGTCAATATCATTTACAGTAATGCCGCCGCGCTGGTCATCCCCATCGTGCAGGCCCTGCTGGGGGAGGAATATGTTGTCTACTCCTGCGCCTTTGTCATTGTACAGCTGGTGCTGCTCTGGACCCATGCAAGCGCCTGCCTGCAGGGGTCTGCCCGGCTGGAATGGCGCAAGCTCCTTACCAATGTCAACCTGATCGCCATTGCAACCGGTGCGCTGCTGTACCTGCTGCACGTCTCGCTGCCCGCCCCGATCACCAGCACACTGAGCAGTGTCGGCAATATGATCGGCCCCATGGGAATGCTGCTGGCAGGCATGGCCATTGCGGATGTCCCCCTCAAAAAGGTTTTCTGCACCCCGCGCAACTATCTGCCGGTGTTCCTGCGTCTGCTGGGTGTTCCGCTGGTCATCGTTCTGCTGCTTTGGGCAGTTCACGCATCCCACTGGATCCCGGACGGCAAGTCCATCCTGATGACAGTCTACCTTTCTGCCATTACCCCCGCCTGTGCAACCGTCACCTCCATGGCACAGCTCTATGACCGGGATGCTTCTCATTCCAGCGCGATCTATGTCCTGAGCACGCTGCTTTCCATCCTGACCATGCCGCTGATGATCGGGGCGTTTGAGCTGTTGCTCTGAAATACGAAAAAAGGCCGCCCGGCATCGCAGCAGGGCTGCCTTTACAACTACAAGGATGTGTCTCTATGAAATTCAAACAATTCATTCAGCAGGAAACGGTCCTCACCGCAGCCACTGTGCTGGCCGTTGTCTCCGCCTTCTTTGTTCCGCCGGATGCGCAGTATCTCGGCTACATCGACCTGCGCACGCTGGCGATTTTGTTTTCCCTGATGACGGTCATGGCCGGGCTGCGGCGGCAGGGCTTTTTTGATGGACTGGGCCGGGCATTGCTGTCCCGCACCCACAGCACCTTTCAGCTGACGCTGGTACTGGTCGGGTTGTGCTTTTTCGGAAGCATGTTCATCACCAATGATGTTTCCCTGCTGACCTTCGTTCCCTTTACGTTCGTGGTTCTGAGCCGTCTGGGAGCGGATGTCCGCTGCTCCCTTCTGGTCCCGGTGGTCTGTATGCAGACCACCGCGGCAAACCTTGGCAGTATGCTGACCCCCATCGGCAACCCGCAGAACCTCTATCTTTACGGAAAAAGCGGCATGAGCATCGGGGGATTTGTGCTTCTTATGCTGCCCTACACCCTGGTCTCTCTGCTCCTGCTGCTGGCTTGGGCAGCGCTGGTCTGCCGGAAAACCTCTGCCGCCCTTTCCGTGGATGAGCTTGTTTCTTCCTCTGCGTCTCAGGGAGATCAGAAGATCATCCTGCTGTATCTGGTTCTGTTTGCCGTCTGCCTGCTGTCCGTGATCCGGGTGCTGCCCTATGGCATTGCCTTTGCCGCTGTACTCGTCTGCGTTCTTCTTGCAGACCCACGCACCTTACAGGCAGTGGACTATTCCCTGCTTCTGACCTTTGTGGCTTTTTTCATCTTCATTGGCAATCTGGGCCGCATTCCGGCCTTTTCCGGCTGGCTGCAGGAGTTTCTGACCGGCCGGGAAGTTCTGGTGGCGGTTCTTGCTTCGCAGGTCACCAGTAATGTTCCCGCCGCCCTGCTGCTGTCCGGGTTCACGGCAGAGACACAAGCCCTTATTATCGGCACCAATCTGGGAGGTCTTGGCACTCTGATCGCATCCATGGCCAGTCTTATTTCCTACCGGCAGATCGCACGGGAGCTGCCACAGGGGAAGAAGCAGTATTTTGGGCTGTTCACCCTGTCCAACCTGATCTTCCTTGCGCTCCTGCTGGGCGTGTGGTTCTTGCTCCGTTGACCGTGGCAGATGACTTATGGTTTTTCTATACCCTTTCTTTTTATACCCGCAGTCGCAGTAGGGCCCGCCGGAGGCAAGGGTGTACTGCCGCACAAAGTCAGTCGCGCCGCCCGCTTCGCTCATGGTGTAGTCCAGATGGCACAGGGCGGGAGTCAGGTCGTACAGCCCCAGTTCTTTCATCAGCCCCCACATCCCCATGGGCATCCCTGCATATTTCATTGTCTGCCTCCAAATCCGATCTTCACGATCTGCATTTTCATCCCGTTATCCCCGACCTTGGCGAGAAACCGGAAAAAGCCGCTGATGGAAGGGTCTTTCAAATCGTTGTACCCCAGCATATAGCCCCGGCTGGACACCTGCAGACGGCTGTCCCACGGGGAAAGCTCGCTTTTCGCATCCGAAACAGCGAAATATGCCCCCACATCCTTGATTTTCGCCGTCCTGAGCCACGTTTTGGCGATCATCTTCACCGCCGTACGGTTGGCAGCATCAAAGACCAGCACGCCGCCGGGGAAAGCATCCGCCATCCCCCGCACCAGTTCCCGGACCTGCTGGGTCGGGAAGTAATAGAACACCCCGGAGGCAAAGAACACCGCCCCGCCGGAGGCATCGATCTTGTCAAACCATGCGGGGTCTTTCAGGTCGCAGGGGATGTTTTGCTCCCGCTCCCCGGCGGGCAGCAGCTGCTGCCGCAAGGCAATGACATCGGGGAAGTCCAGATTGTAGATCTTGCATCTGCCGTTGTCGCAGGCTCTGCCGGTGTTATCCAGCCCGCAGCCCAGATTGACCACTGCCGCGCAGGGGTAGTTTTTCAGGTACGCCCGCACCTCAAAGGCAAGGTCATTCTGCCGCATGGCGACCTCCAGCGCACCAAAGCGCTGCATCAGGCTGCGGGAGTTTTTCTCTGCCTGCGAAAAATCGTAGTCGATCTGGTCGAGCAGCCGAACCGATGTTTCGTCCCGGTAAAGGTTCGGGTACAGTTCGGTACACAGCTTCCGGGAATACAGTGGGAGGATCAGCGTTTCCTGCACGGTGTTTTTCTCGATTTTGTATTTCATAGGTTCCTCCCTGTTCTCCTCATCCTGCTTTCCGGCAGACAAACCATGCCATACTTTTCACGGTTCCAAGTGTTACAGCTGCACTACTTCACCGCTTTTGCGCCGTAACGCAAAGCCAGCCCTTTTTATTTTTGTGGCTTTGGAGCTGACAAAATCCTGCTTGTTCCAGATACTCTTTCAGTGCAGTATCCGTATAGATGGCCATGCCGCCGATGATCTGCGTCCATTTGTCGTCTTTTGTCGTTTCGCCGTTCGCTTCGTTACAGATGAAAAAGATTCCGCCGGGCTTCAGCACCCGATAGACCTCTCTGAAATTCTGTGCAAGCTCCGGCCAGAAATAGACCGTTTCAAAGGCGGTCACCACATCAAACTGCTCCGCTTCAAACGGCAGCTCTGCCACACTCGCCTGCTGCACGGTACACCGTCCTGCCGCAATGGCTCTGGCATTGACCTTTCGCGCTTTTTCCACGCTGACGGCTGAGTAGTCGATGCCCTGCACCTTGCCGTTGGGGCACAGTTTCAACAGTGTCTTGATGTTCGCTCCACCGCCGCAGCCGCAGTCCAGCACCATGGCATCCGGGGCAGGCTGTAAAAAGCGCAGCCCCCATTCTGCCATTGCGCTGTGTCCAAAGTTCATCATGGCGACCATGATCTTCCCGCCAAGGCCTACGGGCTTTCGGGTGTTTTCAAAAAAGGACATAACGCCACCCTCTTTCTGTTTACCGTTCACAATGCAATGCTTTTTACCAGATGCGCCCACTGCTCCGGGTGACAGGCCAGCAATTCCTCGTGCCGAAAGTTAGGTAAAGCTAACTTTCCGTTCTATAAAAAGCCGCTTCTCAGCGGTCCTTCTGCCAAAATAATACGCCCTGCCGTCTCCTCTGTCAAGGAGTTTCGGCATTTTCGGAGATTTCGCTTTCGGGAACCCCCAACCATCACCCCAGTGCCACATCCAGCACCATCATCACGCTGAAGCCCACCGCAAAAAACACCGTGCCAACGTTGGAGTGCTGCCCCTGCGACATTTCCGGGATCAGTTCCTCCACCACCACATACAGCATGGCTCCGGCGGCAAAGCTGAGCAGATAGGGCAAGGCAGGCACCACGATGCCTGCCGCCAGAATCGTCAGCACTGCCCCGATGGGCTCTACGATGCCGGACAGTACGCCGCCCCAGAACGCCCGGCCTTTTTTCATTCCTTCCGCCCGCAGGGGCATGGAGATGATGGCACCCTCCGGGAAGTTCTGGATAGCAATGCCAAGGGAAAGCGCCAGCGCCCCGGCGGCGGTGATCTGAGCAGTTCCGGCAAGGTATCCGGCATAGACCACGCCCACTGCCATGCCTTCCGGGATGTTGTGCAGCGTTACCGCCAGAACCATCATGGTGGTGCGCTGGAGCTGGCTTTTTGGCCCTTCGGCCTGCAAACTGTTCTGGTGCAGATGGGGGATGAGATGGTCCAGCAGCAGCAAAAACAGGATGCCCAGCCAGAAGCCTGCTGCCGCCGGGAAAAATGCCAGCCTGCCCAGATCTGCGGCCTGTTCCATAGCCGGGATCAGCAAGCTCCACACCGATGCCGCCACCATAACTCCGGCGGCAAAGCCGGTGAGGGCGCGCTGGATGCCGTCGCTCAGGGACTTTTTCAAAAAGAATACACAGCCTGCCCCAAGGCTTGTGCCAAGAAAGGGGATCAGGATCCCCCAGAATGCGTCTTGTATCATGTTGTACCTCCTTGTGGTTAAATATAACTAACCACATAAAAAGTATACTGCGCTCCGGCAAAAAGGTCAAGGGCTTTGCGGTATAGAGGATGCAGATCGTTTCCTGCATCGAAAAATTCACCTCTGTAAACTTGCCGGTTTCTGCTTGACAACACCCGGTGGGCGTGCTATTTTTACTTTGTGAATTTGTTTTGCCTAACCATCTGAGGGGCTTTGCCCCTGCATTTTTTGCATCGATTGTTAGGCAATACTAACTGTTTTTCCAAAACTGAGATAGAGGTGTGTTATCATGAGATTGAAAAAAGTATTTGCAGGTGCACTTGCGGCCGCTATGCTGGTATGCGCTGTGGCAGTCCCGGCCTTCGCTGCGGAAGAGGTGGAACAGGAAAACTGCCTGACCTCCAGCTATGTCCAGATGAACATCCCCTACGCCGACTTCTACAAGGCTACCGGTGTGGACAACGCATCTGAGATCGACGCTGTGACCAGCGCCACCAGGAACAAGCCCCGTGCGGGCAAGCTTGTCGCCGGTTCCTACCACGTCAACGCAGATGGCACCGACATCACCGGCGTTTCCTTCCCGGTCAAGGTGCTGACCCCGTGGGCGCTGAAGAACGCAAAGCAGGTCACCGATGCCGACAGCTACGACATTACCGTTACCCTGAAGGGCAAGGAATCCACCACCACCTACACCGGCGCAGATGCCTTGTTTGAGAACGAGAGCTACGCTTACTACAAGCTCAGTGAGACCCCTGCCTACTATATCACCGCATGGTATAACCTGCTGAGCGGCAAGTGGGAGTTTGGCAAGGTCCACGCCACCGAGACCACCGTAGAGGGCACCACTGTGGAGCTGAATACCAACGGTCACCACGCCACCTACGAGATGAAAATCTCCGGTTTTGATCTGGACTACAAGGCCAACAAGGTCTACGGCGCAGTTCTGACCACCGCCGATGGCAGTGAGTACGGCCTGCGTCATCTGGCCAACATCTGGCATGGTACCAAGCTGGGCTTCAATGCCGATGATCCTTACTTTGCATCCATCATCGGCAAGACGATTACTCAGATCACCTTCTACGCCGCCGACGGCGTGTATGTCCTGCCGGTCAGCGTGGCACTATAAGTTTGCGGAAGGCTGCCTGATTCAGCCAACATATAGCACAAAACGGCAAGGTTTCCTGATTGCGGGAGACCTTGCCGTTTTTTTGCAGATGGAGCCCAATCGCAGAGTCAACAGTTTTTACGTCTGCAATAAGGGTCCAGCCGACAATGTTTTGGCGATGCTGGCAGGCTCCACGCCCAATGCGTGAGCTGCCTCTGCCACGGTTGCCGAGGACTCGTTCAGCACAATGACATGGTCTCCCAGACCTTTTTCTTCCAGGTCTGCTTTTGCTTTTTCAAAGGACATTTTCCAACTTCCCCACTCTTATTCGGTAATAGCCCAGACCCGCGCGGGCAGACCAGTTGCACCTTCGATGCGGGGGTAAGAAACGATGACTACCGCACCGGCAGGCTGCACTTTATCCAGATTTGCAAGCACCTCCACCTGCAGCTTGTCGTTGTCCAGAACATAGCGCTCGCAGGCAAGGTCACCCTTTTCCTCCGCCACCGCAGAGGAATCGGTATCCAGCGTTTCGTGGCCGTTGGCGGCGGCGTTGCGCACCTTGTAGATATACTCCAATGCTTCCAGCGACCAGCCGGGGGCATTTTCTTTGCCCTCTGCGTCGATGCCGGACAGCGCATCCATATCCGGCCACTTCTTATACCAGTCACTGCGCAGAGCCACCAGCGCACCATCCGGGATGGGACCGTACTTTGCTTCATAGGCCTTGATGTCCTCCACTGTCACAGCGTAGCGGGGGTCTTTCTTGGCCTGCTCAGAAATATCAATGACCACCAGCGGGAAGATCAGGTCGTTCACATCGTACTTTTCGGACAGTGCCTTGCCCTTGATGAAGTGGCCTGGGAAGTCGATATGGGTACCAAACTGTCCGGGGAATTTGAAGGTCTGGATCAGGCATTCCAGTTCCGGCTTGCCCCAGTCCCACACGGTCTTTGCCAGCTCCACAGAGCCTTCCGGGATGCCGGACCAGTAGGGGCTTTCGTTGTTCAGCGAGTGAGAAAGTTCCACCCAGCGATATTTTTTAGCATCCTTCAGTGCGTTCCACAGTTTATAATCAGCCATTGTCGATTCTCCTTTTGTTGTGACGATGTATGTTCGGGCACTTCCCCCAGACAACGGCATCTTCCTGTTTTTTCAGTCTGTCTGCCGGAAATTTGTCTGGGAGCAGCGCATTCGCCCGGGTAGTATGTGCCGGGCATCTGCTGTATGTTTCATCTGCCTGTGCCCCCTTCCTTGTGTTGGGGATAGTATAAACCCATTTTCGCACCATGTAAATAGGTTTATTCTTTCAAAGACTTCCCCGGCAAACGACAGGTCAGCAAACCGTTCGCCCTTGCAATAACGTTTCGTCATCCCCTTTCCCTTTTATCGCAGCTCTTCCAGCAGGGCGGTGCAGCCCTCCAGCACTTCCTGCCATGTGGCTTCAAACTCCCCGGTGTACCACGGGTCTGCCACATCGCCGGGGCGACTGGTGTGATCCATCAGCAATGAGACCTTATGCTCCGGGTCACTGCCCACAGACCGCACCATATTCCTCAGGTTGTTGCGGTCCATGGCGATGAGATAATCGTAGGTCTCATAGTCTCGCCGGGTCATCTGCCGGGCGGTCTTGCCTGCACAGCAAAACCTCAACGCCCTTGTCGATACCGTCCGGCATGAAATCATTGAACGGTATCGCCTCGGCGAAGATGACCCCCATTTGAAGGTGCTGCAAGCCGCCCATATCAGCGATGATGAATATTTCAATCAGATGGTACGGGATGACCTCAACCTCATTATCCGGGATATTCGGGAAGCCCATAAAAAGGACAGTGAGAGTGCGCCCCAGACCACCGTTGCTGATGAACTGAAAGAAAATCTGGAAGCGGTCGAAAATTTCAAGGGCAGCCGGGATGAAAAGCTGGTTGTCCTTTACTGCAAGCAGCTCGGTATCAACTATAAAAATCTGTCAGACGAAGAATTTCGCTGGCTGATTCGGATTCTCAAAAAATCAAAGAAAATGGGAACGCCTATCAGCCAGAGGAAAAAACGATAAAGAAAAACCGCTGTTGCATGGTTTGTTGGCTTCCATGTGGCAGCGGTTTGTGCTGTGGTTATTCAGTTGATATTGTATAAAGCGATAAACTGTAAGCTATCAATCGCCACTTAGGCGTGTTTTCCCAATAACAATGTAAAACAACGGTATCATTATAATCATTGCTGCTATGATATGTACATATATGAAACTTTGTGTTCCTGTAACAAGAAACAAACTTGTTATTGTATAATTCCATAACCAATGAAATCCTGTGGGCATCCAAATACTCTTTGTAGTGTAAAACATTTCATTGGCAAATATTCCATATAGAAAAGGAAAAATAAACATTACCAGAACAGAAATATTATCGGTATTAAAAATATGTGGTAGTGTAAAAATAAGTGCAGCTATTACGCAACTCAAATACTTATTTTTACATTTTTGCAGCAACAGCCCAAAAATAATTCCTCTAAAAATAACTTCTTCAATAAAGGACACGAAAAAGTAAAATATGAATTTCCCTTTATGATTCATCAACAGTGATAAAAAATCAGTGTCTTGAAGAATTATATTTGATTTGACTGATGAATAAACTATAAACAATACAATGATTGGCATTATAGCTCCAACTGCAAAATTCAGAAAATCTATTTTTCTAAAATATAACCCTATGCTTTTTAGCATACCACACCTTTTAACCTCTGATTTGTCATAATCCTGACACCATACTATTATGAATAAATCATCTCATGATACTGATTTATTGAATTTACCGCAACATAATCTTGAAGTTTATGTAATGTATTTCGGTAACAAAGGTATTCAGCAAAGACCGTTTACGCTATATCATTTTTTGAGTAATTCCAATGCCTTGTCCATTGGTACGCAGTCTGCATATCGTTCAGGCCAGAGAAATTCATTATAGTAATGGTAAGCCTGTTCCCTGGTCATGTACTCATTGTCCTGCGTAGAATTTGCATAGGCAGGAACAATCATGTGTAAGCCATGCTCAAAACCAGCCTCTACCGTGGCATTGATACAGAAATCAGTCATAATGCCACAAATCATCACGTCTTTTTCTTCCTTTGCAGTCAGATACTCAAGCAGGCCACTCTCTTTTTTGAACGCACTGCATACGGACTTGATAAACCGTTTTTCATCAGGCATCGGTTGAAACTCGGAATAAACCTCAAACTCATCATCCCCGATAGAGAATCCGGTATCAGGTCCATCATCATGCTGTACATAAATAACTTCTATGCCTTGTTCTCGAGCTGCTCCAATCAGCTTTTTGATATTACCAACAAACTTTCTGAACTCATATAAGCGTTCATCCACGATACCATTCTGTGCATCTACAACCAATAAAACCATGAATAATCTCTCCTTTTTGAGCTTTTTGCTTTGATTCAAATAAACTAAATTCGTATATTATAATAGAGCGTAACTTCTGCTTACTCTCCCAGCACCTCGCCCAGTGCCAGAACAGCGTTGCGGACGCACTCCGGGCAGGGGCACAGCGGTGCGCCGTTCTCTACCCCCTTCAGGTCCTTGCAGATGGTAGCACCGCACTTTTCCTGAAAGTTTTGCAGCAGTTCCTTGGAAATGCGGGGTGTGCCCTTGCCGTCGGTGACGATGCCCGCCACCATCACAGCGCCGATCAGTGCGCCGCAGGTGCTCTCCATGCAGCCCATGCCGGCGGCATAGCCTGCGCCCAGCTTCATCAGGGTGTCGGCATCCACCGGCAACTTGTCCTCAAATGCCTTCAGCACCGCCTGTGCACAGTTGCACTGTCCAGTAGCTTTCCATGCGGCAGCCTGTGCCGCCCGTTCTTCGATGTTCATTTTACAGTCCTCTTTCTTTGATGAATCGTAGTTTATTCGACATTATCATAAAATTCCTGTAGCACTGCTGCCAATTCCTCCGGAGATTCTATGTTTGCTTCATGACCTGCTTTCAGAAGTTCACGGTAGCAGGAATTGCTCAAATAACTTGCAAGTTCCTTTGAGGCTTTTTTGTTTGCGTTGTCCTTTTCCCCACAAACGATCAATACAGGACAAGACACCTTACATACCGAATCTCTGAAATCCAATTCTGCCATCGTGCCGCACAAACTGATCACATCAGCTTTTTTGAGGCCAAATTGCTTGAACATTGCATTTGGCATAAAGCGGAACAGCATATTCTGGAATTTCAATAATTTTTTAGGCATTTTGTATTGTGCCGCAATTAACACAAGCGCCTTTACTTTGTCCGGATGGTCTATCGCATAATTAAGTGCCAGAACAGCACCCAAGGAAAGCCCGCACAAGACGATTTCGTCATTTTCCTTGTTGCACTCTTCTGAGAATACAGTATACAGATCCTTATAGGTGGCCGCTTTTCCTTCCAGCATCTCTGCCAGACTCAAGCTGACGCTGCTGTCCGAGACCGTCGTTTCTTTTATCACTCTGTCCCAACTGTCTGGCTTTTGTCCTAATCCATGCAAGTATAAATACTTCATCTGTTTTTCACCATCGTCGGTTTTCCTTTTTTTCCCTCATACGTCCTGATTCTTTTCCAGCGCTTCAAAGTGATACCGGGGCTTGCCTTTGCTCTTTTCGCCGTACTCGATGGCCTCTTTGGGGCAATAGCAGATGCAGGCCATGCAGTGGGTGCAGTTTTTGCCCCAGACCGGTTTGCCGTTTTCCAGACGGATGTTGTTCAGGGGACACAGCTCCACGCACCTGCCGCAGCCGATGCAGGCATCCGTTGCCCGGAAGGCATCCGCTTTTACAAAGAGGCGATAGAACACCGGGTTTACCGGGCCGCTCATAAGGCGGTCGTAGAAGGTCTCTCTCGGCGCAGGAAATTGCTGCCCGGTTTTGAGCTGCGCCAGCACCTTCTGAAGCGCAGGCTCTGCCTGCTCCACGATACTCCGGGCCTGCTCCTTTTGGGGTGCATTGAACATGGCAATGTAGTTTTCCGGCATGATGATCTGGGCAGTCCCCATATAATGCAGGTGTTTCTGCGCCGCAAGCTGCCGGTTATAGCTTGCCGCATTGCCAATTTCGCTGCCGCAATCCATCACAAACCAGATGCGCTCTGCCCCGGTCAGCGCGGTCTTGCCCAGCCACTCCGACACCACCCGGGGGATGCGCCATGCGTAGGTAGGCGTTACCAGCACCACGTCACGCCCGGTCTGCACCGGGGCGGTATCCCCTGCCTTGATGCAGGCGTTCAGGTCGTAAAGCGGCATATCCAGCCCTTCGGCAATGCGCCGCGCCAGATACCGGCTGTTGCCGGTTCCCGTAAAATAAAGTACCATGGCTGTTCCCTCGTTTTTGTGTGGTTTTTCAGATGCCCGACTGATTGGCAAACTGGAACTTGTCGGGGCGAGGCCCCTCCATCTTGCTGCCGCAAGACCGTTCGGTAGCTTGAAAGCCCCACTGGGGCTTTCATTGTTCCGCTTCGCTCCACAAACGCGAATTGTTTACTTCTTCGTCTTAGGCGCAATAAGCAACATGACTGTCACAAGAATATATAAACCATACAGTAACCAAGTAATGGTATTGTTCCAAGGAAAACTCATTTCTGGATGGTTCAATGCAAACACTATAAATGCAATAGCTATAATCAGCATTATTAAACCGAGAATCCTTGATATACGCTTTTTCATGCAAAGCACTTCCTTGTCAAACTGGAATTGTTAATCTTGAACTGGTCCTATAATGCCAAATGCTATTGCATCAATAAAAAGCACGAACGCTATCACATAAACAATTAAAATAGTTGCAATGACTTTAATAACAAGTTGTTGATTTTGTCTTAAATTACTCTTACTAACAATCCTTAAGACAAAAATCAAAGCAACGAGGATGATAAAAGAAATAATATTATAAAGAACCACTGTTTTCATCTATGTGTCCTTCTTTTTTATATCAATTCCGAGTTGCCGCTCTCCGTATACCATAGTCTCCGCACGCCCAAAAAAGCCCCCTGTGCAAGCTGTGCGCTTACACCTCGCCCGCAAACTTCATGCCCCAGCTCATGCGGATATTATACATCAGGCGGGTCAGGGCAAGGCTGTCCTGCGGGGTGTAGCGGTCGCTGCCGGTACGCCCCAGCTTGACGCAGCGGCTTGCTTCCCGGATCTCATACTCAAAGCCGTTGATGTCCACCGGGCAGCGGATGACCTCCGGCTCTTTGCCCTCCACTTCCAGCGTTATGGTCTCGGCGTGCTGGAAATCCGGCAGGAAAATACTGCCCTTGGTGCCAAGGATGCGGGCATTGCGCTCCAGCTCCTGCCCGATGGTCTGAACAGACTCCGCCTTGCAGCCGCCGGGGTAGGTCAGCGCAAGGCGGCTGTAATCGTCGGTGCCGTACTCGTTGATGTGGACCTCTTTGGTCTCCACCTTCTCCGGATCCTGTCCGGTGAGGATGCGAAGAAAGCCCAGATTGTAGATGCCGATATCCAGCAGCGCACCGCCGCCCAGACCGGAATCAAACTTGCGGTCCTTCCGGGCACCGGAGGCCACAAAGCCGTACTGACAGGCGATCTGCTTCAGCTCCCCGATGGTGTCTGCCGCAAGAAGCTGGCGCAGGCGGTCGTACAGCGGCAGCAGCCAGATCCAGAACGCCTCCATGAGAAAGAGGTGCTTTTCCTCTGCCAGACGATACAGCTCCTGCGCCTGCTCCGGGCTGATGGTAAAGGGTTTTTCGCACAAAACGTGCTTGCCCTGCTCCAAGCAGAGCTTGCAGTTTTCGTAATGCAGGGTGTTGGGGGTGGCGATATAGATGGCCTCCACCTCCGGGTCGGCGGCAAGGGCTTCGTAGGAGTCATAGCAGCAGGGAATGCCGTACTGCTGTGCAAACGCCTGTGCGCTTTCCAGATGCCGTGAGCCCACGGCAACAAGCTGCTCCCCCTCTGCGCCCATCTGTTCCACCGTAGATGCAAATTTTTTGGCAATGGTGCCGGTCGCTAAAATTCCCCACTTCATAACGGTACCTCCCTGTTTATTATCGCAATTTTCAAAAATAGTGCCGATCAAAACGGCATATTTGCGATATGCAGTTTGCGGATGTTGCTTGAGCATCAAAAACGCAAACTGCTATACTTTGGATTCAGTATACCACGCTTTTTTCCCACAGAAAAGATTCCGTACGCAAAAAAGCTCCTGCAAGCGTTTGACCACTGGCAGGAGCCTGTTTATTTCTTAAAGCTTCGTCATCCACAGACCATGCAGGTTGCAGTAGGCGTAGACCGCCACCGGCTTTTCGCTGCCCAGCTCAAACACCGCCTTGGGTGCCTGACCGGGGGCGAGGTAGCGGAGCTGTCCGCCGTTTTCGGTCTCCACAAAGAGCCACTGGATGTGGTGCACATCCACCATGGGGTGCTCCACTGCACCCACCGTGACGGTGAGGGTGCTGCCGGAAAGCTCTGCCACCGGCAGATGCTTTTCGCCGCTGGCTTCCACGGTGTTGGGGAGCAGCTCCTTCATCTTTTCGCCGCAGCAGAGCAGCGGAACCCCTGCGTTGTGGATGGTGGTGACCAGGTTGCCACAGTGCTCACAGATATAAAACTTTGCTTTCATATTCAAATCCTCCGTCGGAATGTTGTTGGTGTTTTCTGTGACTATATGATAACATTTCCTAGTTAGATTTTCTGTGACTGGGTCACGCAAGCAGCCTAGTGCTGTGGAAATGCCCTCAGCTTCCCATGCCGAGGAGCACCAGCACGACCACCACCGCAATAGCGATGAGGCAGCCGCAGCCGCTGCCGTCTCCCCCGCCACCGCCGCCATTGTTGTGGCTGCCGCCGCCACCGCCGCCGGACGAGCCGCCGAAGTTGCGGTTGAAGGCCGTCATGTATTGGGCATAGCCCGTGTCGCCTTTGCCGAAATAGCCGTAATCACCGTTTGCCATGGTATGTTCCTCCGTTTGATGGGTGTTTTGTTTCCTTCTGAGCTTATTCTATCAGGAGCGATATCCCATAAAAAATCCCTTTCAAAAAATCAGCCCATCCTCTTCCAGCGCCTTTACAATACCATAAGGGGCTGCTGCATAAGATCTGTTTCCTGTGCAGCAGCCCCTTTTTGTTCAGTACAATATTCTGGAGACGTGATGCTCCTGCTTGCCAAGGTACAGCTCCACGATCATCCGTCCGTTTTCGGTGTTGCAGAGTTCTTCGCTGCAATAGCCGCAGAGCTTTCCGTCCGCCTGTGCCACAAATCTTTCTCAGCGCCGCTCGTTTTCTGCGGCGGTCCCTGCAAGGATCATACCACGTTTCCTGCCAAAGCGATATAGGTCTGCCCTGTGCTTTTAATCCAGAATTTTTCCGTCAATGGAGATGGTGACCACCTGCCACGGAATGAACTTTCCGCTGGCTTGAAGCGCCTTTTTTGCGGCCATCTCCAGACCGCCGCAGCAGGGCACCTCCATGCGGAGGATGGTCACGCTCTGGATGTCGTTGCTGCGCAGGATCTCAGTGAGCTTTTCGCTGTAATCCACAGCGTCCAGCTTGGGGCAGCCGATGAGGGTCACCTTGCCGCGCATGAATTCCTGATGGAAATTGGCGTAGGCATAGGCCGTGCAGTCCGCTGCGATCAGGAGCTTTGCGCCCTCAAAGTAGGGCGCATGGACAGGAGCCAGCTTGATCTGCACCGGCCAGTTGCGCAGGCGGGAGACCGGCTGCACAGGGGCAGATGCTGCACTTTCGGCCGCCTCCGGCTGTTCCAGCATCCGCATCCGGGAGCCGGGGCAGCCGCCCTCGTGGAGGTGCTTCATCTTTTCCTGCAGTTCCTTTTTCTTTTTGTTTTCCTGCACCGCCGCCTCGTCGTAGGCAGGGGCTTCCCGCTCCTCAAAGGTGATGGCACCGGTAGGGCAGCCCGGCAGACAGTCGCCAAAGCCATCGCAGAAATTTTCCCGCACCAGCTTTGCCTTGCCGTTGATAATATCAATGGCTCCCTCGTGGCAGGCGGTCGCACACAGCCCGCAGCCGTTGCATTTTTCTTCGTCAATATGGATGATCTTCCGAATCATATCTATACTCTCCTGTTGTGGGTGTTTTTTTGCATTTGCAGGTCTATTATAGTATACTAAAGCCATCCTGTCTGTTTGAATTCCAACAAGGAGAGTCTTTATGCAAAAATATCTGCCTGTTCTGCGGAGCTGCCCCTTCTTTACCGGGCTTACCGATGATGAGATCTTGTCCATTCTGCACTGCGTCAGTGCAGCGAAGATCACCCGCCCCCGGGGCTCCTATATTTTCCGTGCCGGAGATTCCACAGAGGTCATGGGTCTCATGCTGTCCGGCTCCACCCTTGTGATCCAGGAGGATCTTTGGGGACACCGCAATATCCTGTCCAAGTGCAACACCGGGGACTTTTTCGGGGAGCCTTACGCCGCCACCCCCGGTGCCATCCTGAACATCAGTGTGGTTGCGGAGGAGGATTGCGAGATCCTGCTGCTGAACGTCAAGCGGCTGCTCACCTCCTGCCCCACCGCCTGCGACCATCACCAGAAGCTCATCCGCAATCTGGTCAGCGTTCTGGCAAACAAAATACTGCTTTTCAACGAGAAGATCACCCATATCAGCAAGCGAACCACCCGGGAAAAGCTGCTGTCCTACCTGTCTGCCGAATCCATCCGGCAGTCGTCCCTCTCCTTTGACATTCCCTTTGACCGTCAGCAGCTGGCGGATTTTCTCTGCGTGGAGCGTGCTGCCATGTCGGTGGAGCTTTCCAAGCTGCAAAAGGAAGGGCTGCTGGTCACAAAGCGGAATCATTTTGAGCTGTTGACCCGTTGACCGTTCCATGCGCCGCCCGCAGACGTTTTCGCCGGGCAGTTCTCCTGTCAGGATGCACTGGCATAAAAAGAGCGGACAAGCGTTTTAGGGTCGTCCGCTGAAGGATGTATTGTTTTCGTCCCTCGATAAATAGGAATTTAGTAACGTAAAAGGAAATATATGACATATACCCAACTAAGTAATCCATGAAAAATCGCCCAACCGACAGACTTCCACGTTGTATAACTAATAACCATAGC
>ONZT01000146.1_pt1 | contig 74522 bp, 60 predicted proteins | sample 1671571 | NCBI WGS metagenome assembly ONZT01 (sample SAMN06348170, study PRJEB24527) | human gut metagenome | biome: human gut; feature: ankylosing spondylitis patient; material: feces | host: Homo sapiens | place: China | collected 2015-10
CAGGTCGTTTGCGCGATCACGTTCTTCGGTCGTCGCAAAACTGACTTCAACATCGTTGCCGATACGGCTGATGCCGGTGTGACGGATGCGCTTGTCGCGAAGCTGCGTACGCAGATCGGCAGCAATGGCGTCTGCACGCTTGGTGAGCGCCGCACGCATGTCAACCTGCAAAAGGAAGTGCACACCGCCGCGCAGGTCAAGACCCAGATACATCGGCAGGGCATTGATCGAAAGAAGCCATTGAGGCGTATTCGGCACCAAATTCAAAGCCACGATATGGCTCGGATCCTTCGGATCGGAATTGAGCGCCTTCTCAATCACTTCGCGCGCACGAAGCTGCTCTTCAGTCTGAGTCGGATCAAAACGCACGCGGATGGTATTTTGCTGTGCGCCTTGTTCAAAGAAGAGGCCGTTGGGCTTGAGGTTCGCGTTCGCGAGCGCAGTCTCTACCTGCGAGAGCGTCTGCTCGGTGACCTTCACCGTTGCTTTGCCGGAGGTAACCTGCACCGCAGGCGACTCACCGTAAAAGTTCGGCAGCGTATAGACGAGCCCAATAATGAGCACGATGCCGATCAGAATGTATTTCCAGAGAGGATAGCGATTCATCATTCGCTGTCTCCAATTGCCAGTTTTGAAGGGTGGTCTCCGCACTTGCGGATGAGAGGGGCTGCGTCAAGGCGGCCCCTCAGCAAGCGCAGGCCCGATGCCGCTGAAAAAGCGGCGCCGGGCCTCCAAGAGAGCCGATTCCGACCGGCGAACCGGACCGGCAATACGGCGTTCAATTAGAACTTAACCGAGCCCATCGGCAGAACCATCCACATCGCAACAGAGCGCTTCTGCGGTTGGCAACAGTATTGGAGTTGTTTCCAGAACCGCATCAGGGCTTACCGCTGACCCATCTACCACAGTCTTACGATAGGACCTTCAAGACTGGTTAGCAGGCTCCTTAGAGCTTTGAACGGTATGGGTACCGCGCACGCTTTGAATCTCCAAAAAACGGCGCTGATCTTTTTTAGAGTGAAAAAGTATTAACCAGATTTCTTCTGGCCACTATAGCCATTGATCATTTCCACGCTTCTTTCACTCCACCTGTTTCAAATTCATTTAATTAATATTCAAGCAATAAAAGACAGGAAAGAACAAAATAATCACCTTCTACACTTTACCAAGGCGCGAATTCTTTTACAAAAATAATGCTTCGTCAAGTAAATTTTAAATCTTACCGGAGACAAACAATACAGTTTGTACAAACGGAACGTCTTTTCTCCAACAACCCCGCTATCAAAAGCCTCTGAAATAAGTCGGTCACAATTCGGCGATAATGACAACTTTATTGGATAACCCATATCTCTCATTGCATCAATAGCCGTATTAATATACTTTGACACCACCAACATTTCTATTCTATGCGACATGCCTTTAGCCACATTTAGGCAATATTTACGACCATTAACCAACATCAATAGAAAATCTTTCCTCCTAACTAAAGAATCGCTACGCACTCTATATTTGTATAATCTCTCTGGAATACAAAAAAAGGCATTACTCTTCGCGGCAACCTTTAGGCAAAACAACTCATCCTCTACAGCTTGCACATCATCCAATAGGCGAACATCATCCAACAATGACGACCTAAATATTTGTTTCCAAAGCATTCCTCCAGCACCATTGGCCCCACTCCATCGTAAACAAGAAAAAATTAACTCAACGAACTCATCCCCCCCCCCAGATATTTTTCAGAAGGTTTTTTATCTTTGATTGGCAATGGATCTCCATTCTCATTTATTAGAGAATATCCACATATAACTACATCAACATTTCTTCTTACGGCCGTTGCAACAAGACGTTCCAAATAATTAGGTTCAACTTCATCATCGCTATCTATAAAGCCGACAAAATCAAATGTAGCACGTGCCTTTATAAGATCTAGGGCTATGTTCCGTGTAGATGAAACGCCTTTACTCACTCCTAGCCGATCTTTATGGACAACTTGAAGCCAAGGATGCGTTTTTGCATATTCATCCAGAATGAAAGCTGAATTATCCGTTGAGAAATCATTAATAGCAAACACAGTGAAGTTCCTAAATGTCTGCTTATCAATAGATTCCAAACAATTTAAAAGGTATCTTTGAACATTAAATACCGGGACAACAATTGCAACACGCAATTCTGAAACATCACAAATTTCTTTCATCTTATTTTTGCTATCTTGAATAAATAATTTAGCTCCAGATCTTGGCATCAACCACCTTCTCCAATCATCGCGTTGCCATTGACGTCATCCATCTTTACCGATTCCTTGACAAAATTCGACAATGTATACCATCTTGACCGATGTGACCAGCACTGATCTCGCCGATATTCTTATTGCCCATGAGTTGAAACTCATAATAGATGATCAGCATTGAAGTCTTTCGTTAAAAACGAATACGACGGCAACAGATCATCTATTCCCGTCCCATCTGAAGACACCATTCTGGATGTCAATAACCATCTCAGATCGCCTCTCAGAAATTCAAAAAGCTCTGAGCAACGCTTTCTTAGATACAAGATGCGAAAGCCCCTCGTTGGCTTGCTGGCTCATTTCTTGCGTCATGTGCATGGTTTGGATCTGTATGTGTCCAAAAATCCATACCACTTCATTTCCCCGCAAAAACAAGCCCCGATGATCGCACAAACCGTTCATCGGGGCTAATCGCGAATACCTGAATCAACTATTCAAGCGATTTACGGCACCATTTCCTCAACTTCGTCGCGCTTGCGCTGCTTAACGAGATCCTCGCGCTTGACGCCGAGATAGAGGGCGATCGCCGCCGCCACGAAGACGGAGGAATAAACGCCGAGCAAAATGCCGATCGTCAGAGCAAGTGAGAAGTAGTGAAGCGCAGGGCCGCCGAAGAAGAACATCGAGAGCGTCATGCAGAGCGTGGACGTATGGGTAATGACCGTACGAGAAATCGTCGCCGTAATGGCCGAATTCACAACTTCCATGCTGTCAGCACGACGCATCGTGCGGAAGTGCTCTCGTACGCGATCGAAAATAATGACCGACTCGTTCACCGAGTAACCCAAGACGGCGAGCACCGCCGCCAATACCGGCAACGTGAACTCCCAGTGCATGACGGAGAAGATGCCCACCACGATCACAATATCGTGGAGGTTGGCGATGATGGCTGCCACTGAGAACTTCCACTCGAAGCGGAAGGCTAAGTAGATCATGATGCCCACCACCACCAAGGCAAGCGCCGTACCGCCGTCGCGAGCGAGCTCATCGCCCACCTGAGGGCCGACAAACTCCGTACTCTTTAACTGCACATCAGGGGTTTTCGCCTGCAGCACCTTCATCACTTCAGCGGCAACCTGGCCGGACGTCTGTCCTTCCTTGGTCGGGACGCGAATCACCACGTCGCTGGCCGTGCCGAAAGTCTGCACGAGCACTTCCTTGGAAACCTGCCCGAGATCCTCGCGGATCTGCTCAGTGTTGGCCGCTGACGGATACTTAACCTCAAGCTGAGTGCCGCCAGTGAACTCAATTGAAAGCGCCAAACCGTGCGTGAAGATCCAATACACAGCGACGATGAAGCTGACGAACGAAATCGCGTTCAGCACATGGCGATAGTGCATGAACGGAATGGTTCGATGAATGCGGAAGAATTCCATTTTCTTGTCTCTCCTCGCTTACTTCGCCTGAACCTTCGCGGGGTCCGGACGCCAGATTTGGCCGATATGGACGCTCGTAAGCTTCTTCTGGCGGCCGTAGATCAAGTTGATCAGGGCGCGGGAAACGATGACGGAAGTGAAAATCGAAGTCCCAATGCCCAAGCAGTGCACCACAGCAAAGCCGCGAACCGGGCCGGAACCAAAAATCAAGAGCGCCAAACCGGCGATCAAGCTCGTTACGTTCGAGTCCAGAATCGTGGCAAAAGCGCGTTCATAGCCCTCACTGATAGCGGTCTGAGGCTGTCGTCCGATGCGCAGTTCTTCACGAACACGTTCGTTAATCAGCACGTTCGAGTCAACGGCCATACCGAGCGTAAGCGCGATAGCCGCAATACCCGGCAGCGTGAGCGTTGCCTGCAGCATCGACAGAATCGCAATCAGCATCATGACGTTGCAGATCAGCGATATGGCACTCACCACACCAAAGACCTGATAGTAGACCGCCATGAAAACGGCAATCACAATGAAGCCGTAAAGCGTTGAGCGGAAGCCCGCCTCAATGTTGGCTTCACCGAGGCTCGGGCCGATCAGGCGTTCCTCAACGATTTCCATCGGTGCAGCAAGCGAACCCGCACGAAGCACCAGCGCTGTATCAGTCGCTTCCATGGTCGTCATCTGACCGGAAATCTGCACGCGGCCGCCGCCAATTTCCTGACGAATAACCGGAGCCGTCACGACCTCGCCTTTGCCCTTTTCAAAGAGCAGGATGGCCATGCGGCGACCGACGTTTTCGCGGGTGACTTCCTGGAAGATACGGGCACCGCGGTTGTCAAGCTCAAGGTTGACGGTCGGTTCCTGCGTCTGGCTGTCAAAGCCCGGCTGCGCATCGTTGAGATTTTCACCCGTAAGGATCACGCGGCGCTTGACCAGAATCGGACGTCCGTCACGGTCAGTGAAGCGTTCGTCGCCAAAAGGCACCGTGCCCTGCGCGAGCTGAGCCAAGGCTTCGGGAGAATCGTCAACAAGGCGCACTTCAAGCGTCGCCGTGCGGCCGAGAATGTCCTTGGCCTTAGCCGTATCCTGCACACCCGGGAGCTGCACCACGATGCGGTCGGCACCCTGCTGCGCAATGACCGGTTCGGCCACGCCGAGTTCATTGATTCGATTGTGAAGCGTCGAGATATTCTGCTTCAGCGCGTAATTCTGTACGTTCTGAATAGCCTTCTGCGAAAGCTCCGCGTGGATCACATAGGGAGCCTTGGAGGCTTCGGGCAGCGTGAGCAGCAAATCAGGCTGCGTGTTGCGCAGCAGGTCGTTTGCGCGATCACGTTCTTCGGTCGTCGCAAAACTGACTTCAACATCGTTGCCGATACGGCTGATGCCGGTGTGACGGATGCGCTTGTCGCGAAGCTGCGTACGCAGATCGGCAGCAATGGCGTCTGCACGCTTGGTGAGCGCCGCACGCATGTCAACCTGCAAAAGGAAGTGCACACCGCCGCGCAGGTCAAGACCCAGATACATCGGCAGGGCATTGATCGAAAGAAGCCATTGAGGCGTATTCGGCACCAAATTCAAAGCCACGATATGGCTCGGATCCTTCGGATCGGAATTGAGCGCCTTCTCAATCACTTCGCGCGCACGAAGCTGCTCTTCAGTCTGAGTCGGATCAAAACGCACGCGGATGGTATTTTGCTGTGCGCCTTGTTCAAAGAAGAGGCCGTTGGGCTTGAGGTTCGCGTTCGCGAGCGCAGTCTCTACCTGCGAGAGCGTCTGCTCGGTGACCTTCACCGTTGCTTTGCCGGAGGTAACCTGCACCGCAGGCGACTCACCGTAAAAGTTCGGCAGCGTATAGACGAGCCCAATAATGAGCACGATGCCGATCAGAATGTATTTCCAGAGAGGATAGCGATTCATCATTCGCTGTCTCCAATTGCCAGTTTTGAAGGGTGGTCTCCGCACTTGCGGATGAGAGGGGCTGCGTCAAGGCGGCCCCTCAGCAAGCGCAGGCCCGATGCCGCTGAAAAAGCGGCGCCGGGCCTCCAAGAGAGCCGATTCCGACCGGTGAACCGGACCGGAAATACGGCGTTCAATTAGAACTTAACCGAGCCCTTCGGCAGAACCATCTGCACCGCAGAGCGCTGCATACGGATAACGACGGGCTTGCCGTCCACGGAAGCGACCTGCAGAGCCATCGACTGTTCGTCAACGCTCTCAATGCGGCCGGAGATGCCGCCCATGGTCATCACTTCATCACCCTTGGCGAGCGCGTCGCACATCTTGGCGTGCTCCTTTTGACGCTTCTGCTGCGGACGGATCAGGAAGAACCAGAACACCACGAAAATGACGATGAGCGGGACAACCTGAACGAGGAAGCTTTCCATCCCGCCGGCGGAAGCGGCTTCGCCCGCTGCCAGGGCATCGCTGATAGGGAACAACATGAAGACTCCAATCAAATAAGAACGGATCAAGAAAACGTTCGGGAATTCAAGACCCACTTTGGAAGGTTGTGATTATAAGGAAGCGTTGAGCGGCATGACCTTAAGACATCGAGAACGTCTTATTGTCTTATTCAATACCGCGAGCACGATCCGTACGAAATTGCACTTTCCAGGCTTCAAACGTGCCGTTTTCAATGGCGGCGCGAATTTCACCCATAAGTGTTAAATAGTAGTGAAGGTTGTGAATCGTGTTGAGCCGCGCACCGAGGATTTCCCCCACCTTGTGCAGATGATGAAGATATGCACGGCTGAAGTTGCGGCAGGTGTAGCACGTGCACGACGGATCAAGCGGCCGCAAGTCATTGCGATAGCGGCTGTTCTTTAGCTTCAGGTCGCCAAAGCGCGTGAAAAGCCAGCCGTTTCTCGCGTTGCGGGTCGGCATGACACAGTCAAACATATCGATGCCGCTAGAGACGCCGTCGACCAAATCCTCTGGCGTCCCCACCCCCATCAGATAGCGCGGATGGTCTTCGGGAAGCTTGTAGGCGACTTCGTCGAGAATGCGCAGCATCTCTTCCTTGGGTTCACCCACTGAAAGGCCGCCCAACGCATAGCCGTGGAAGCCGATGTCCTTCAGGCCTTCAAGCGACTCTTCACGCAGGTGGTTAAACATCCCGCCCTGCACAATGCCAAAAAGCGTATTGGGATTTTCCAAGCGGTCGAATTCATCCTTCGAACGCTTGGCCCAGCGCAGACTCATCCGCATGGAAGCGGCGGCTTCGGCTTCTGTCGCCGGACGGTCACCGATCTTATAGGGCGTACATTCGTCCAGCACCATCGTCACGTCGCTGTTGAGCGTGTGCTGAATCTGCATCGAGATCTCAGGCGTCAGGAAAAGTTTGCTGCCGTTGATGGGATTAGCAAAGCGAACGCCTTCCTCGGTGATCTTGCGCAGTTCGCCGAGACTGAAAACCTGAAATCCGCCCGAATCCGTGAGGATGGGCTTATCCCACCGGCCGAAACCGTGAAGGCCGCCGTGAGCACCGATCACTTCGAGTCCGGGGCGAAGCCACAGATGGAAAGTGTTGCCGAGAATGATCTGCGCACCGACCTCCTTGAGCTCATAGGGCGCCATAGATTTGACAGCGCCGTAAGTGCCGACCGGCATGAAGATCGGTGTCTCAACGATACCGTGGTTGAGTTCAAGCGTACCGCGGCGGGCTTTGCCGCACCGCGTCTTGACCGTAAAGCTGAATGCCATTGCGTTTAACTCCAGGAGTGCGGTCAGGCCCCGCGGGCCTTTTCAATGAAGCAGGCGTCGCCGTAGCTGAAGAACCGATAATGCTCACGCACGGCATGGGCATACGCCTCGAGAATCCGCTCGCGGCCGACCAATGCCGACACGAGCATGACAAGAGTGGATTTGGGCAGATGGAAGTTTGTCACGAGCGCATCGACGATGCGGAACTTGTAGCCCGGCATGATGAACAAACGGGTATCGCGCGCGCCAGCCTCAACATGGCCGATGCGATCCGCAGCGCTCTCGAGCGTGCGCAGTGAGGTCGTCCCCACCGCAATGACGCGGCGGCCCTGAACCTTCGCCTCATTGATGCGGGCGGCCACATCTTCGGGCATGCTGAACCACTCCGAATGCATGTGGTGCTCGGACAAGTTTTCCACACGCACGGGCTGAAAAGTGCCCGCTCCCACATGGAGCGTCACGTATTCAATATCGACGCCCTTGGCCTTCAGACGATTCAGGAGATCATCGGTAAAGTGAAGCCCTGCCGTAGGCGCCGCCACGGCACCGGGATGACGTGCATAGACCGTCTGGTAGCGGCTTTCATCGGCTTTTTCCGGCGCATGTTCGATATAGGGAGGCAGCGGCACACGGCCGAAGGCTTCAAGCACCTGCAGAACAGGTTCGGCAAACTTCAGCTCAAAAAATTCACCGGCCCGACCCGTGACCTCGACTTCAGCTTTGAGGTCAGTGCCGGGGGCGGCAAAGAAGAGTTTCGAGCCCGGCTTCGGGCTCTTGCTTGCGCGAACCATAGCGATGGCGGTGAATTCACCTGTCACGCGCTCAATGAGCGCCTCGACAGCTCCTCCCGTAGCCTTGGCGCCGAGAAGCCGCGCTTTAATCACGCGGGTATTGTTGGCAATGAGGAGATCGCCGGGGCGAAGGAATTTTTCGATATCCCGAAAAGTACAGTCTTCAATGACCTCTTCGGTAATATGAAGTAGCCGCGAAGCGGCGCGATCTGCCAGCGGATACTGGGCAATGAGTTCCGGCGGAAGCTCGAAATCGAAATCTGAAAGATGTTGTTCTTGCATGGCTTTACTGGCCACAAAGCGGATAAAAAAACAAAAGAGCCGGCATTCTAACGGAGTTCGCAGCGTTCCATGTCGTTATCATTGTGAGTTCTCTTGAAGACGAGGTCCTTATGCGCCCCAACCAGATTGAAGACGACGAAGAAGAAGAGTTCCGCGGCCCATCCAAATCGCACTTGAAGCGTGTGCAGAACGAGCTCCAGGAGCTTGGCCGCGTCATGACCGGCATGGGCGACGAAACGCTCAAGAAAATTGGACTCCCGGAAGCTGTCTACGACGAAATCATCGAATACCGCCGTATGCGTAATTTCGGTGCTCAGCGTCGTCAGCTTCAGCTGATCGGCAAGAAAATGCGCGACATGGATCCGGCCGCCGTACGTGAAGCCATTGCGCGAGCAACCGGCGAATCCCGCGCAGCAGTAGCACTCCAGCATCGCTGTGAAGCGCTCCGAGACCGCTTCCTCGCTGACGACGAAGCCGTCAAAAACTTTATTGACGAACATACCGACATCGATATTCGGCGGCTGCGCGAACTCGTGCGCAGCGCCCGCCGTGAACGCGAGCAGGCTAAGCCCCCAAAGAGTGCTCGCGAACTTTATCGTCTGCTCTATGCCTATTTCGATGAACCGCTCGACCTGATGATGGCCGAAGAAATTGAAGTCGAAGAAAACTGATTTCCAAATTTTATTTTTGTGAGGTCTTTGATGAAGCCACCGCGCAGTGCTGACAACGAACTCATCCTTGGCCTCGTTTCGGTCTCGGACCGAGCGAGTCAGGGCATTTATGAAGACAAGGGCATCCCGGCTCTCGAGGCATGGTGCCGCAAAGCCGTCAAAACGCCTGTCAAGATCCATAAGCGTCTCATTGCCGATGAACGTTTTGACATCGAAAAGACGCTGCGCGAACTCGTCGACATCGTCGGTTGCGACCTCATCCTGACGACGGGCGGCACGGGACCGGCTCGACGCGACGTCACGCCCGAAGCGACCCTCGCGGTTGCTACCCGCGAAATGCCTGGCTTTGGCGAACAAATGCGCGCCATTTCCGGTCACTTTGTTCCGACGGCAATTCTTTCGCGCCAAGTCGGCGTCCTTCGCGAAACACCCGATCATGCAGCACTGATTCTCAACCTTCCCGGCCAGCCCAAAGCGATTGCAGAAACGCTCGAAGGTCTGAAGGACGAATCCGGAAAAAGTCTCGTCAACGGCATCTTTGCTGCCGTTCCCTACTGCATTGATCTGATCGGCGGTCCTTACATTGAAACCAATGAAGACGTCGTAAAAGCCTTCCGGCCGAAAAGCGCCCGTCGTACGGTCTCTCAGTCAGCCGACTCCGTCAAAGAGGCCGCTGCGGCTGCACCCAAAGCAGAGCCAAAGGCTGAACACAAGCCGGCAACCGCTGCCGCGCCTCAACCTGCGCCCCAGCCGCAGCCCAAAGCGCCTGCTTTTGCGCCGAAAGACATTCTGACTGTAATGCCGCGCTCGGGGGCTCGTCCGCGCCTCACCTGCGTCTGGCTTCACGGCATGGGGGTTGACAACAGTGACTTTGCGCCTTTTGCCGACGAAATCGAGCATGTCGGCGGTCCTGCCTGCCGCTTTGTACTCCCCAATGCTCCGATGCGCACGCTCTCTCGCAGTCCTGACTATCCGCCGCTGCGTGCCTGGTACGATATTCCCGGCCGAAACATCGACGATGCCGAGGATGAGTTCGGCATTCGAGCGTCCTCCGCTCGTGTTGCACAATTGATTGACGAACTTGAAGCGGAAGGTGTGCCTCGCCATACTATTGTGCTCGGCGGCTTCTCCCAAGGCGCAGCGATCTCACTCTTTACGGGACTGCGGCTGGCCAGGCCCATCGGCGGCATTTGTGCGCTCTCGGGTTACCTGCCGCTTGCCGGCCGGCTCTTCTCCGAAGCTGCCCCGGCAGCTCGCCGCACGCCGATCTTCATTGCGCACGGCGACTTCGACTCCGTGGTGCCGGCCGTCATGGCTGAACGCAGTGCTGAAGTCATTGCGCAAATCGACTCCACGCTCATAACGCGCACTTATCCCATGGATCATGAAGTCTGTGCGAATGAAATGCGCGATATCGCGGCATTCCTGAATTCGATTGCGCAGCACGCATAAAGCATCGCCGAACAAACGAAAGCCCGAAGGAATGTGCAAACCTTCGGGCTTTCGCCTTTTATACGGCAATCGAACGAACTATTGGCCAGCGTAGTAAGCGTTGTATTCCTCGAGCACCTCACCCGAAGCAACGGGCACTTTGAGCGACTGCAGCTCATCGGCATTCAAGGCACGAAGCTCGGCAAAAATCGGCGATAACGCGGGCAGCTTCACCTGCGTGTAGAAGAAGCCGACGACTTCAATATCAACGATCTCACCGCCAGAACCGCACCAGACATGAAGTTCCCGCTTTACCGTCGGCGTACAGGAGCTCCGTTTATCTTTGTCTGCGAGAAAACTCGGACGAACGCCAACCCACTCCCAGACAAACCCCTTTTGCGACGGGCGAGTATTGCTCTTCATCGTGCGTTCGGGATCGCCATAAACCTGAATGGCTTCTCGAGCGGTTCGGCACTTTGCCAAATACCGTCTGGCACCCTCGGGCGTAAAAGCTTCGGCGGGCATATCCGTGTCCGCCCGTGTCTGTGCTGCACAGCCGGCGAGCGAAAGTACTGCCGTCGCCAAAGCAGCCGTCATGAATGTACGTCGCTGCATGAGTTATTCCTTGTCAGCGGCAGCTTCTTCCGTCGGATCCGCAAGACCGTCGAGCTCTTCCTGTGTGAGCGGGCGCATACTGTGCGTGGAATTCGAACCGATCAGCGGCTTGCGGTAAACATAAAAGACGCCTGAATATTCATGCTTCACAACGCGATCGTTGTCATCGATCCAAACGCGCAGGCTTTTCTTGGTCGTCGGGAATTCATCAATCGGATTAAGCGGAATGAAGTTCTTGGCCGAAGGACGCGAACGAACCCAAGTGTATTCAAGCACTTTGGTGCCGTCGGCTTCCTGCTGCGTGGTATTCGGTTCACCAAGCAGTGCCACGACATCCTGACGATTCGTCTGGGTATCCACAATTTGCTCAGCAATCTGCTGAGAGTTCAAATTGCGAAGTCGATCATTCCCGGCAGCGCAGCCAGCAAGAATGGCCACAGCAGCAACGGCCGCAAAAATTACGCGAATTTGCATGAGAAAGTCCCTTTGGTTTGATTTTTTGCCTGTTGACGCGTCAACAGTTCGCCAATCATAGGTGAAAACACACTTTATTTCGGCAAATCGAGATTTCTCGTATTCCGCCAATAACTAAAAATCGACGATTTTTACTGTGCGTCAGTCAAAGAGCGGTAATCTTCAAATAAAAGGGCTATATGGAATCATGTTGTATACGTACAACAATTCATTCCTCCCGGCATTTAGCTCTTGACTGCACCGCCTTCGGGCGTCGCTCTTAGCCATGCGCCAGCGGTCGCAAAGGGCGTCTGGTTCTGCATTCTTTCCAGTTTTTTTAGTACCTCGCGGAACGAAATAAGCACACATCAACAAAAAAGGACTCATGAGCGTACTCACCAAGAGCGCAAGCAGGCGAACTCATACGAACTCCCGTAAACGAAGTTCTCATCTAAATCCTTGAAATGTAAAAAATCCCGAGCCGTCAAAAACAGCTCGGGATCATCATTTGGTCCCCAGGGCGAGACTCGAACTCGCACGGTTTTACCCGGCGGATTTTGAATCCGCTGCGTCTACCATTCCGCCACCCGGGGAGGAGAGAAAGTATGCCACAAGTTAGGAAATTTTGCGGATGTGTTGAGTGGAATCTTTACGGATGACCTGCTCAATAAGTTCTGCAATGGGAAGGCCGGCAGGACTCCGCCAGTTTGGTTCAATTTCAGCGAGCGGCACCAGCACAAAGAGCCGCTCATTCATCCGGGGATGCGGAAGCGTGAGCCCGTCAGTCGATCGTACCTCACCCTCATAGGCGAGCAGATCCAAATCGAGCGTTCGCGGTGCATTGCGTACGCCCGCAGGCCGAACGCGGCCATGAGCATATTCAATGCGCTGCAAAAGCTTCAGAAGTGCCTCGGGCGAACAATTCGTGTCCACTGCTGCCGCGGCATTCACGTAGTCCGGTCCGGAGGAATCCACCGGGGAAGTGCTGTAGAAGCTCGAGAGCCTCAGATGAGCAATGCCTTCGCTCTGCTCAAGTGCTTTGGCCGCAGCGGTCAGTGTTGCTTGGGGGCGACCGAGATTCGCGCCAAGACTGATCCAGGCACGAGGCATTATTCAGAACTCCCGCTGCCGACATGGTCCACAGGACGACGGCTTCGCGAACGACGAGGACGACGACGCGGTCGACGGCGTTCTCGCTCCTCACCTGCCGGGGCATCACTGCCGGCCTGCAGCGCGGCACGGCGGCCGCGGCGAGCATCCTCTCCGGTCTGACGAGCTTCAATCTGGGCGGCCTTTACCATTTCAGCGCGTTCGTCGCTGTCGGCCTGCACAAAATGATCCCACCACGCCGGAAGCGCCTCAGGCACCTCTCCCATCTGCGCGCGCAAAAGCAGAAAATCGTAGCCCGCGCGGTAGCGCGGATGATTGATAACAGAATAGGGAGACTTGCCTGTACGTCTTTCAAGACGCGCCTGCAGAACCCACAGGTCATGCATGTCGCTCTGAAAACGACGCTGAATCGCGAGCGAATGAGATTCCGTTTCGAGCACTTCGACGGCTGCGTCGTGGAGTGCAGCCAGCCGAGGCAGTCCCCGCACCTCTTCGTTATGCTGCCAGCGCAGTCGTACCTGAGGCCAGAGCAGCGTCGCGAAAAGGAAAAAAGGTGAAATCCGCTTTCCAATGGCCAGGCGCTCGTCGGTACGACGAAGCGCGAGCATCAGGAAAGCCTCTCCGTCCGGCGTCGCTAAAAGTCGGTTGAGCGTCGGCAGCACGGCTTCGGCGAGCCCTTCCTTACGCAAGCGCGACACGCATTCAACAGCATGTCCGCAGGTCAGAAGCTTAAGCGCCTCATCGACCAGTCTCGCTGAAGGCACATTTGAAAGAAGCTTTGCCATCCGAGCAATGGGACGTTCAGTAGCCGGTTCAATGACAAAGCCCAGTTTTGCCGAAATACGCACGGCGCGAATCATACGAACGGGATCTTCGCGGTAGCGTTCTTCGGGATTGCCGATCATACGGAGCCGCTTCTTGCCGAGATCCTCAAAACCATGGTGGTAATCATAGATCTCTTCGGTGGCGGGATCATAGTAAAGCGCATTAATCGTGAAGTCGCGGCGAGCCGCATCCTCCCACATTTCGCCGAAGACGTTGTCGGAAATCACTCTGCCGCTGCTGTCTTTGCGTACCCCCGCGCCTTCGAGCGCTCGAAAGGTCGAGCACTCAATGATTTCCTGCCCGAAAATCACATGCACGAGACGAAAGCGTCGGCCGATGATAATGGCGCGCTTTTGCGCACGTTTAACTTCTTCCGGGGTGGCATCGGTGGCCACATCAAAGTCTTTCGGCGCCACGCCGAGAAGCAAGTCACGCACTGCTCCGCCCACAATGTAGGCGCGGTAACCGCGCCGCTGCAGCGCTTCACAGCAGCGTTTGGCCTGCCAGGCAACGAGTTCCGGATCAATCCCATGAACTTCCTTAGGGATGATGCGCGGTTCGCGCTGCGGCTCCACGTTGGCCGAAGTACCTAAAAAAGAGCGGACGCGGCTAACGATTGAATCAAACATGGGGATTCCTTTTTTCTTATTTTCGAAACACCGAAGCCACCTCCCATCCGCGCTCCAGCGCCAAACGCGCGAGCTGCGGATCAGGATTTGCGGCAACGGCCCGGCCGTGCGGCTGAAAGCCCGCGGCGAATTCTAAAAGAGGCTTGTCGTTGATGGAATCACTCCATCCTTCAAATGCCTCAAAACCGCCGCTCGGCGCATGGTTCGCCATCCAGTTTTTGATCAGCGCAAGTTTGCCTTCGCCATAGCTGTCGAGCCCCACGAGTTCACCCGTGAATTCACCGTCAGAGCCAATCTCCGGTGTTGCGGCAATAAGATGCTGAATGCCAAAGAGCGCTGCAATAGGCGCCGTAACGAAACGATGTGTTCCGGTAGCGAGCACCACCTCGTATCCTGCCAGTCGCCGCTGAGCAACAAGTTGCAACGCTTCCGGACGCACCGCGGGACGAATCACTTCGTCAATAAAGGATGCCCGCCAGGCTTCCAAATCTTGGCGCTTTTGTGCGGCGAGCAGTCCAAACTGAAAGCGAATGAAGCTCAGCGGAACAAAATGACCCGTTCGATACGCTTGCGCATAAGCCTCAATCTGAGCACCGATCTTCTCTTCATCCAGACCGGCTTTCCGCACCAGCCAATGCGACCAGGCATCGCCGGAATCAATCGGCAAAAGCGTATGGTCCAAATCAAAAACAGCGAGCTTCATTACGTCATCAATGACCTGTACCGAAGAGCGCAGTCGGCGCTTCACCCTGCTGCGCAATGCTTTCATCCTCAGCCATACCGGCCGCACGGGCAGCTTCCCGGATCACCTGCAGCGTCACCTTGCGCTGTGCATGCAGTGCAATCTGATTGGCAACATCCATTACCCGAGTGAGTGAACGCATATCGCGCGGCAGATGCGCAGAAATCCACTGCCCGATGTCGGGCGTGAGCAGTATGCCGCGAAGCGCCGCTTGTCGAGCCAGCTCCCGAATGCGATCTTCCTCATTGAGCGGCTCTACCGCATAGCAGAGACCGCCCAAAAGGCGGTTGATGACGCCGGCAGGAAGCTTAAGCTCCTTCGGGGGCAGCCTGCCGGCACAAACCAGACGTGCGTCAGGATCAACATAGACAGCGTTTTGCAGCTGCAGCAGCTGCCGCGCATAGCCTTCGTCTAAGGCGTCAATGTCGTCCACTGCATAACGTTTTACGCCCGGCTGGTAAATCGGCACGGGATAGAGCGCCGCGGCCGTTCCCGGCAGATAGGCCTCCAGGAGATGCGAAAGTCCTGCGCCGCGAGGACCGTACAGATACAGGAACTTCGGTCCCTCATCAGCCGCCATGCGTGCGAGCGCAGCGGCAACTTCGCTGTTGCTGCCGACCACGAAGTTTTCGAAGGTCGGCCGATCCCGTCCCTGCAGTTCCGGCAGATCGAGAAGGTATTGATCGGGATTTTGAGCGATCGGTTGCACGAGTGAAGAAAACGCGTCAGCTGATGAGTAAAGGGGTGGAGGGAAATTCGGGGCGGATGGAAGTTTAATGTTTTTCGTCAGCATTCTCGAGCCGTTCGCCGGTTTCAATGCATCCATATCTTTGTGCGTCAGCGCAACTTCATAAGGCTTCTGATAGGTATTCAAGAAGGCGCTTGTCTTATACTCACGCCCAACGTTTTTCACCTGCTCCTGCGCCCTTCGTTTCCCCGGAGCCTGCAGTGCTTTTCGGCCTCCCGGCCGACCTGCTTTGCGCACGAGCGTTTTTCCTTTTGGATGAGCCCTCATGAGCCAACTCTCCTACGCGGCTGCCGGCGTTTCAATCGACGCTGGCGATGAACTCGTTGAACGCATCAAGCCCGCTGCCAAACGCACGCTGATCCCCGGCGTGCTCGGATCGATCGGCGGCTTCGGCGCCCTTTTCGAAGTAAGCCGTGACTACCGCAACCCGGTTCTCGTCACCGGCACCGACGGCGTCGGCACGAAGCTCATGCTCGCCTTTCAACTTGGCCGTCACGACACTGTCGGTCAGGACCTCGTAGCAATGAGCGTGAACGACATTCTCGTGCAGGGTGCCAAGAGCCTCTTCTTCCTCGACTACTATGCCTGCGGCAAGCTCGACGTGGATGTCGCCGAACGAGTCGTCAAAGGTGTAGCCAAGGGCTGCGAACTCGCGGGATGCGCACTGATCGGCGGCGAAACTGCCGAAATGCCGGGCATGTATCCCGAAGGCGAATACGATCTCGCCGGCTTTGCAGTGGGCGTTGTTGAAAAGGACGAAATCATCGACGGCACGACGATTAAACCGGGCGACGTTGTGCTCGGTCTTGCTTCAAGCGGTCCGCACAGCAACGGCTTCTCGCTGCTGCGCAAGGTCGTGGAAGTTGCCGGAGCCGACTGGTCGATGCCCTTTGACGGTGCGACCCTTGCCGACCGTGCGATGGAACCCACCCGCATCTACGTCAAGCAAGTGCTCTCTGTCATGAAGAAGGTGCAAATTAAGGGCATGGCCCACATCACCGGCGGCGGCCTGATTGAAAACGTGCCCCGTGTGCTTCCTGAAGGCGTTCAGTGCCGCATTGACGGCAGCTCTTGGACCCGCCCGGCGATCTTCGAGTGGCTTGAAGAAAAAGGTCAGATTGACAGTCACGAGATGTACCGCGTCTTCAATAACGGCATCGGTCTCGTCGTCATCGTTTCCGCTGAAGACGCTGACCGCGCTATGGAAGCCTTCAAGGCCGAAGGTGAAAAGGTATTCCGCATCGGTGAAATCTCGACGCTTCCGGCGGGCGAAGCCCCCTGCGTCGTGCTCTGATCTGCCGCATTCCTGACCGCATTCGTTTGCAAAAGTGCTCCGACCTTTACTGTCGGAGCGCTTTTTGTTTGATGAGCGGTCAGCCTGCCGGCACCAGCGGTTGCGCGAGCTTTAGGAGCGTCTCAAAAGCGTCCGGTGCAAAGGGTTCAATTTTGATGACGTCGGGCATTGAACGCAGCCAAGTCAGCTGGCGCTTAGCCAGCTGACGCGTAGCGGCGATGCCGGCCAAACGAAATGCCGCATAGTTCGTGCGGCCTTCCAAAAATTCAACAGCCTGTCGGTACCCCACTGCCCGCATGGCAGGGGAATTGGCATCAAACCCCGGCTCCGCCATCAGCTGCCTGACTTCATCGAGCAGTCCTGCGGCGAGCATTGCGTCAAACCGCTCTTCAATGCGCTCATGCAGCGCAGCCCGATCTTCAGGCACCAATGCCGCAGTAAGCATCGGGAATGCGGGATGCGGCGCTTTGCGATGAAAGTGTGAAAGGGGCTTCCCTGTCATGCGAAAGACTTCCAAAGCGCGGCCGATCCGCTGTTTATCATTTGGAGCCAATCGTTCTGCAGCGGCCGGATCAATCTTGGCGAGCTCCGCGTGCATCGCAGGCCACCCCTTGGCAGCACCTTCTGCAGCGACGGCGCTGCGAACCTCTGGAGAGGTAGACGGCATTTCGTCAATACCCTCACGAATGGCCTTGGCGTAGAGCATTGTGCCGCCCACAATCAGCGGCAATCGGCCGCGAGCACGAATTTCACGAACAAGCCGGGAAGCATCCGCCACAAAATCTGCGGCGCTGTAAGGTTCGTTGATTGCGCGAATATCGATCAAATGGTGCGGCGCGGCTTGAAGCTCTGCGGATGTCGGCTTTGCACTCCCAATATCCATGCCCCGATAAACCAGCGCAGAATCGATTGAAATGATTTCCACCGGGAGCAAACGGGCAAGTTGAAGTGCGAGCGCGGACTTCCCCGAAGCCGTCGGCCCCAAAAGCAAGAGTGCCTGGGGCGCAGCTGCTTGACCCATGTTCATTGGCTGATCAGTCATCAGCGGCCCCGCATAAACAGTCGATCGAGATCCGTCATGGAAAGCGTTGTCCATGTCGGCCTGCCGTGATTGCATTGATCTGCGCGCTCCGTTTTTTCCATGTCGCGCAAAAGCGCGTCCATTTCCGGCAGCGAAAGTTTGCGGTTGGCCCGGAAAGCATTGTGACAAGCCATGGTGGAGAGAATGCGGTTTTTCAGTACATCCATCGCTTCTGAAGCACCAAATTCTGCGAGATCGTCGAGTACCTCTCGAAGGAGTGCTTCCAGTTCGCCCAACGGTGCCTCAGCGATCATGGCCGGCACGCCGCGAAGCGCCACAGCACCTTCATCTGCGCCCGTGCAGATAAGGCCCAGAGCCGGAAAAACTTCTCCCTTTTCAAATTCCTCAAATGCCGCGTACTGTGCCGGCGTCACCCGCACAACCAGCGGCATCAGCAGCTCCTGTACCGCCAGCTTTGACTCCGCCATGGCCCGCTTCATTCGTTCATAAAGCACGCGTTCGGCAGCCGCATGCATGTCCACGATGACAAGACCAGAAGCATTTTCGGCCAAGATATAAACACCGGCTACCTGCGCCAATGCACGCCCAAGGAATCCCCTGCCGTCAGACTGTGCCTGAAGCGGCGTAAAAAGCGCTGGATGCTCCTCCTGCTCCATTTGCGGCAGTTTCCGGGGCTCCAAAGATTTCGGTTCGCCCGCTTCCCCTGAAGACGAATTGGGGTCATAAAACTTCATGGCCGCCGCTACGGCAACGGGCGAAGGTGCTTTGGGACGCTCTCCATAAGCGGCGGGAAAGCGCTGCAGCACCGGTTTGCCGGAAGCGGCCGGCGCCGGACGCTCAGAATCAGCACGCTCAAATCCCGTGCCGGTTGGAGGAGCACCCCAAAGCGCATTGGGATGGTCCGCAGGTACTTTTGCCGCAATGGCTTCTTGCGGTTCGGCGAGTGAGGAACGGCCAAAAAGCGCTGCTTCACGGCGCGCTGGGACAGAGCCCAGAGACGCATCGGCGAGCGGGACAACGGCTGCCCCGCCGGCCGCCTGTGCGAGGGGCGGTGCAAGCGCCGCCTCAACCGCATGCAGAATGAAGCTGTGCACGCGGCTCGAATCTCGAAAGCGCACCTCTGTCTTCGTCGGATGCACGTTTGAATCCACCTCTTCGGGCGGGAGGGTCAGAAAAAGGCAGTAAAGCGGCTGAGCCTGACCATGAAGCACATCAGCATAGGCTGCCCGCACCGCATGGTTCATCACTCGATCGCGAATGAAGCGGCCGTTGACAAATAGGTATTGACCGTCTGCACGCGTACGAGAAATGGTGGGAAGCCCCACCAATCCCGTGAGCTTCCAACCGTCCGACTCAGCCGATACCGGACGACAGGCCTCTTTGAAATCCTTGGGCATCAGCGCCTTGATGCGGTCTTCCGCAGACTCGGCCTCAAGCTGCATGGCTCGTCGCCCATTGGCATAAAGCGAAAAAGCGGCCTGCGGATTGGCTAGCGCGATGCGTTCCATCTGCGCCGTCACATGCGCCGTTTCCGTACTTTCGGACTTCATGAATTTGCGCCGCGCAGGGGTCTTGTAAAAAAGATCCGTCACTTCTACACGCGTTCCGCCGGTCATCCCGCCGGCCGGCTCGACAGCTCCGCGCTGAATGCGCCAGGCTTCGCCCGCACCCGCGGCTTTGGACTCAATGATGAGTTCCGCAACGGAGTCGACCGATGCCAGTGCTTCCCCGCGAAAACCCAGCGTCGTTGCTGCTTCCAGATCAGCGAGTGTGGCCACTTTGCTCGTCGCGTGACGTTTCACCGCCAGCGGCAATTCCGCTTTAGGAATACCGCAGCCGTTGTCGCTCACCAGAATCCGTGAAAGCCCGCCCCCGTCGATGCGCACTTCAATGCGATCTGCTCCGGCGTCCACTGCATTTTCAACAAGTTCCTTGACGACGGACGCTGGCCGTTCAATCACCTCACCCGCGGCGATTTGACTGATGAGCTGACTCGAAAGTTCTGCAATTGGACGATTAGGCTGCATGAGAAAAACGTATGCAAGTATTGCCGTCTTGGTCAGAACGGCAGAAGTCTGCGATATTCAAAGAGACGTCAGCCTATCAGAGTTAGTTGAAGCAAACGGCTATCATTGTCTCCCTGCTTCTGATCTGCTCGAATCGCTGCGGTTCAACTCCCCTTAAGCCGCCTCCGCAGACAGCATCGAGTCCCTTCGACTCTTTCGCATAAAACAAAATTGTACTTTCAAGATCATGGACCTCTTCGGACTCATCGTCGAGCTCTTTACCAACGCCGACCACTTTCTAGTGTCAATCGCCACTGACTACGGCACGCTTATCTACATCGCAATGTTCGTGATCTTTTTCCTGGAGACCGGCATCGTTGTCATGTCGTTTCTGCCGGGAGATTCGCTTCTTTTTGTGGCAGGCACCGTTGCGGCAGCCGGCACAGCCAGCCCATGGCTCATCATGCTGGCAGTGATTTTGGGAGCAATCTTCGGGAATTCCCTAGGTTATGCGACTGGCAAATGGCTCGGCAACCGAATTTATGACGGCAGTATTCACTGGATTGATGCCAAGAAGCTCGAGCACGCCCACAGCTTCTATCTCTCACACGGCGGGAAAACTGTGGTTCTTGCCCGATTCGTCCCCATCGTGCGCGCTTTCGCGCCGCTCGTGGCCGGCGCAGCCCGCATGGATGGTCTGCGCTTTGAACTCTTCAGCGGCTTCGGCGCCATTCTCTGGGCGGTATCGATCGTTGGCGCAGGCTACCTTTTCGGCAACATCCCTTTCATTCAGCAGAATCTTTCAAAAATCCTCATTCTCGGAGTCGTTGCTGCCGCTATGGGCCCCATTCTTGTGGGCTACGTCTGGAAGACGTATCAGAAGATGCACGAAAAGCGCGAACACAAATTCTGAGACACTGACCTCACCGATCTTCAAAAGCCGCCATGGGAGCGCTCTTAGCGCTCCCATTTGCTTATTAGGCAAAGCGTTTTAGGACGCCTTTCATCCCTCTCGAACGCACAGCCCGGTCTTCTCAGGATGTGTCAGAGACTGCAGGTTCATCGTTTTGAAATGGTGCGCGCTTAGAATAGATGAGACCTGCTTTCATTTTCGGTGAAAACATTCGATGTCAGACAAACCAACCCTTAGCCGCAAAGCCGCTTCCGCACTCCAGACCGAGGGTGCAGAAACCGCAGTCAAAGAGTCGACCGCAAAGACCGACAAGCCCGCAGCTGTCCAGCCCGCAGGAATAGACGCCAAGCCTGCTGAAGCTGAAGTGAAAAGCGAACTCGCTGCAGTCAAAAAAACCGCAGTCCGCCGCAGCACGGCGTCTAAAAAGACGATCACGAAGACGGTCAAAAGCGCCAAAAGCGTAAAAACAGTCAAAGCGGTCAAAGTTTCCGCTTCCAGTACGGCTTCGCTCGAATCTGCGCCGCCGCCGCTCCCGCCCGTAGAAGGCGTGCCAGACCTCTCCGATCCGCTGCTCTACATTAACCGTGAGCTCAATTGGATTGAATTCGACCGCAAGGTGCTCGAAGAAGCCTGCGATCTGAGCGTGCCGCTGCTCGAACAGCTCAAGTTCCTCGCCATTTTCCACAACAATCTCGACGAATTCTTCATGGTCCGCGTGGCCAACATTATTCGTCAGTACAAGATGGGAGCGGCGTCGACTTCGGCTGACGGCCTGCCGCCCGTGAAGCAGCTCGCCGAAATTCGGCGCCGCGTGCTCGGAATGCTCGCGAGAGCGCAGAACCACTGGAAAAACAAGCTTGCGCCAGAGCTTGCTAAAAAAGACATCGCCATCCGGCGGTGGAAGAATCTCTCGGCAAAGCAGAAGACCTTCCTTGAAGGGTACTTTGACAACGAGATTTATCCCATTCTCACGCCGCAGGCCATCGATGCGGGGCACCCCTTCCCGACCATTTCCAATCTGTCGCTCAACTTTATTGTTGAGCTCGAAGCCGCTGACGGCAGCATGCGTTATGCGCGCCTCAAGTGCCCCAACAACATGCCGCGCTTCATCTTCGTGCCCCGCACGAAAGAATCTGCCTATGCTGAACTGGGCTTCAATTCCTCCGGGCGCGATGACGACATCATCCTGCTCGAAGATTTAATTCGCGAACATCTCGGCAAGCTCTTCCCCGGGCACAAAGTCGTCAAGTCGGGCGTTTTCCGCATCACTCGCAATACCGACATCGAAATTGAAGAGGATGAGGCTGACGACCTCTTAGCCGCCGTCAAAGACTTCGTTGACCAACGCCGCTTCGGCGATGTGATCCGTCTTGAAATTGAAGCCGGCACCGATGCTGCGCTGACCAACTTCCTGATGGATAAGCTCGAACTTCTGCCTTTCCAGCTCTTTCGCATCAAAGGCCCAATGGCCATGTCGGAATTCATGGCTTTGAGCGGCCTCGATCGCCCCGCCCTGAAGGATGCGCCGTATAAGGGACTTGAACCGCTGCTCTTTTCCGAGGACGACATCTTCGGCACCATCAAAACCCGAGACGTGTTCCTCTACCATCCCTATGAAAGCTTCAGCGGCGTACTCGACTTTATTCGTCGCGCCGCTGCGGATCCTCAGGTGGTCGCCATCAAGCAGACGCTGTATCGATGCGGCAGCAACAGTCCGATTGTCGCCGCACTGATCGATGCACGACGCCGCGGCAAACAAGTGACGGCCGTCGTTGAACTCAAAGCCCGCTTTGACGAAGAACGCAACATCAACTGGGCCGAGGAAATGGAAAAGGCCGGCGTCAACATCGTCTACGGCTTTGCCGGCCTCAAGATTCACGCCAAACTCTGCCTTGTCGTGCGCCGCGAGGCCGACGGCATGACTCGGTACGTTCACATCTCAACGGGCAACTACAACCCTTCCACCGCGAAGATTTATACAGACTATGCGCTCTTTACGGCCAATGCGGCCATCTGTGCTGACGTCTCCGACCTCTTCAACGTAATGACGGGCTACTCGGATCAGACGACATACCGCCGTCTAGTCGTTTCACCCCACAGTACCCGCAGCTCCATTATTGCTGCGATTGAGCGCGAGGCGGCAGAACACCAGAAAACCGGCAAGGGCGAAATCATCTTTAAGTGCAATCAGCTCGTTGACCGCGCCGTCATTCAGGCGCTCTATGCAGCAAGTCAAGCCGGCGTGAAGATTTCTCTGATCGTCCGCGGCATCTGCTGCCTGCGCCCCAATATTCCGGGCATCAGCGACAATATTCAAGTCGTCAGCATCGTCGGGCGCTTCTTGGAGCATGCTCGAGCTTACTGGTTCCGCAACAACGATGATCCGTTCCTGCTCATCGGCTCAGCCGACCTGATGCCGCGCAATCTCGACGGCCGCATTGAAGTGCTCGTACCGGTGCTCGATCCCGCCATCCGCAGCCGCATCAAGGCCACACTTGACCTGCAGCTTGCCGACAATGTGCAGAGCTGGAAGCTCCAGAGTGACGGCACCTATGTGCGGCTCGCTCCGCCCAGACGCGGAAAAGCTGTGGACTCGCAGGAAGTGCTTGCCAAGCACTACGGACGAGTGGAATAGCGCGTCATCAAAAACACAGCGGGCGGCCTGAGCAAATCAAGCCGCCCGTTCTTTTGAAGCGAAATGGTCAATTACTTCGTCACGCCAGCGGCGAGTTCAACAAGCCTCAGTGTCACCGCAAGGCTCTTCAGCCACGAAGACATGGGCATGAACTCACAGGCACTGTGGAAATTGTGTGCGCCCGTGAAGTAATTCGGCGTCGGAATACCCTGCGTGGAAATGAAGGAACCATCCGTGCCTCCGCGCATGGCAATGTCCTTTACCGTCACATGTTCAATTTCCATCGCGCGGCGCAGCATGTCAATGCATGCACTGTTCTCGGGTTTGATAGCGTCGGCAATGTTGCCGTAGACATCCTCGATCGTCAGATTGATCTTCGCGCGCGGATAGCGCACGCGCAGGCAGTCGACGATGGCGCGGATAAGCGTCTTTTTTTCTTCATAGCGCTTGAGGCTGTGATCTCGGAGCTTAAGCGACACGCGGCATTTGGCGGGACCGCCCTGAATGCCGTTCACCCATACAAACCCTTCAGTTTTCTCAGTAAATTCCGGCGTTTGACCGCGGTCAAGCATGCCGATGAAGTCGTGCGCGACCAGAATCGGATTCAAAAGCTGTCCCTTTGAAGACATCGGATGTGCGGTAATGCCCTGAATATCCACCCAGGCACTGCCGGCATTGAAGGTCTGCCAAACGATTTCACCGAGTTCGCAGCTGTCAATCGTGTAGGCAAAATCGACCGGGAACTTTGAAAAGTCAATTTTCTTCGCGCCGCAAAGACCAATTTCTTCATCCGGCACGAAAGCAACATAAATATCACCGTGAGGACGACCTTCCTCAACGATGATGTGCAGTGCCGTCATGATGTTGGCAATGGCGGACTTATTGTCTGCGCCGAGCACTGACGTGCCGTCGGAAAGAATCAGATCGTCGCCTACGTAGCGTTCCACTTCAGGATGTTCAGCCACGCGAAGCCAAAGGTTCTTCTCTGCATTAAGGCAGATGTCGCCCCCTTGATAGTTCTTCACAACCTGCGGATGAATGTCCGGGGAAAGTCCAGCGTCGACCGTATCCAGATGTGCGCACCAACCCACCTTAGGCGCTTGGGCCCCTGCGGGAAGGTTGGAGGGCAGCCGGCCGGTGACGACAGCATATTCGGAAACTTCGACATCCGAGAGCCCGAGCGCTTTAAGTTCTTCGGCAAGCATCTGTGCTAGCACGCGCTGTCCCGCCGTGCTCGGCACAGTTTTTGCACCCGCTTCGCTCTGGGTTGTAACGGCTACGTAGCGCATAAAGCGCTCGAGCAATTCATTTGCACGATTAATCATAGGGTCCTCACTTCTGCTGTTGGTCCTGCACATTTTTTCTGCCGCATCAACAACCCGCTTCTCAGCTCCGGAGCCTCGTCAAACCCGCCAATGGTTTGTCTTGGCATCAAGGGGAGTCGGAGCTGAGCTGCGGAGCGTTCAGCGAATTATTGGTCTGCTCGTTCTTCGAGAACGGCGATGGCCGGGAGCGTCTTGCCTTCCAGGAACTCGAGGAAAGCACCGCCGCCCGTGGAGATATAGGAAATGCGGTCTTCCACACCGAAGGCGTTGACGGCCGAGACCGTATCACCGCCGCCAGCGATGGAGAAGGCCCCCTTATCGGTCGCCTCGGCAATCGCATAGGCCAGCGCTTCCGTTCCCTTGGCAAAGGGCTTCATCTCAAAGACACCCACCGGGCCATTCCAAACGATCGTTCCGGCAGAGCGCAGTTCGTGTGCGAGATGTTCTGCGGTCTTCGGACCCACATCCAGGATCATCTCGTCATCGGCCACTTCATCAACACTGCAAACGCGGTACGGGGCATCAGCCGCAAAAGCCTTGGCCGCCACGACATCGACGGGCATCGGCAGCTTTGCACCCTTCTTTTCAAGAATCTCGAGCACCTTGCGGCATTCGTCCACCAGATCCGGTTCAGCGAGCGACTTGCCGATCGGGCGGCCGGCTGCGAGCAAGAACGTATTGAGGATGCCGCCGCCCACGATAAGGCGATCCACTTTCTCGGCGAGATTCGAGAGAATCGTGAGCTTGGTCGACACCTTTGAGCCGGCAACAATCGCGGCGAGCGGGCGAGAGGGGCTGCCGAGCGCCTTGGAGAGTGCTTCGATTTCCTTGGCCATCAAGGGACCCGCACAAGCAATCGGAGCGTACTTCGCCACGCCGACCGTTGTCGCCTCTGCGCGGTGAGCCGTACCAAAGGCATCATTGACATAAACGTCACAAAGCGCAGCGTATTTCTTTGAAAGCGCCTCATCGCACTTCTTTTCACCCACATTGCAGCGGCAGTTTTCCAGCACCACCAGCTCACCGGGCTTCACCTCAACGCCGTCGACCCAATCCTGAACAACCGGTACTTCTCGGCCAAGCAGTTCCCCCAAGCGATCGGCAACGACCTGCAGAGAATCTTCCGGGCGCAAAACGCCTTCCTTAGGACGGCCCAGATGACTCGTCACCATCACGGCCGCACCCGCGAGCAGCGCGGTCTTAATGGCCGGAAGACTCGCCACAATGCGAGCGTCATTGGTGATCGCGCCTTCATCATTGCGGGGCACATTCAGATCACTGCGGATCAGAACACGCTTATCCTTCAAAACGCCCGAGGCGGCCAGGGAATCCAGAGTCTTCACTTGCATGGAAACTGCTCCTTTGCATTAAAAATACGTTGGATCTTCTTTAGACCGTAAGTCCAAAGAAAAAACCGCCTCGCGGGAGCATCCGGCATTCGGACGCTTCCGCGGGCGGCAGATATTGCTTCAGCCAATGAAATTGGGCTTCACTTTACGTCTGATTTTTCAGAGCTTACTTGGCGGCCATCATCGCGCAGGCCGTGTCGAGCATACGGCAGGAGAAACCCCACTCATTGTCGTACCAGGCCATAACCTTGACGAGGCGGTCGCCAGACATCTTCGTGAGCGTCGAATCGTAGATAGAGCTGCGCGGATCATGGTTGAAATCAATCGACACCAGCGGCTCATCGTTGTAGCCGAGAATGCCCTTGAGTTCGCCCTCGCTCGCCTCTTTCAGGATCGCATTGATTTCTTCGATCGAGGTCGCGCGTTCTGCCATGAACGTCAGGTCGACAAAGCTCACATTAATCGTCGGCACGCGGACCGCAAAGCCGTCCAGACGGCCCTTCAGCTGCGGCAGCACCAGTCCCACGGCCTTGGCTGCGCCCGTCTTCGTCGGGATCATCGAGTGCGTCGCAGCGCGGGCTCGGCGCAGATCCTTATGGTAGACGTCGGTGAGCACCTGGTCGTTCGTGTACGAATGAATCGTCGTCATCAAACCGTGCTCGATGCCAATTTTGTCCTGCAGGGGCTTGACGAGCGGCGCCAAACCGTTGGTCGTGCAGGAGGCGTTCGACACCACGAGATCCGTGGCCTTAAGCACATCCTGATTAACGCCGTAGACCACCGTCGCGTCCGCGGTCTTGCCAGGGGCCGAAAGCAGCACTTTCTTCGCACCGGATTCGATATGCACCATCGAGGCTTCTTTTGAATTGAAGGCTCCCGTGCACTCCATCACCAGATCGACACCGAGGTCGGCCCAGGGCAGTTCACGGGGATCACGCGTCTTGAAGACGTGAATGCGATCCCCGCCGACGATCATGTCTTTGCCGTCCGTTTCAACAGGCGTAGCGAAGCGGCCGTGCACCGTGTCGTACTTCAGGAGATGGGCGTTCACTGCAAGGTCGCCCGGAGAATTGATGGCGACGATTTCAACGTCGTGCTGCTTGGCATACTCGTAATGAGCGCGGAGCACGTTGCGGCCGATGCGGCCGAACCCATTGATGGCAACACGGATGGTCATGTCGGAAACTTCCTAGATATTGAAGAAAGGGATGGGTAAAAAAACAAAGGGATTTACTGCAGGAGCGCCTCAACCTTGGCGACGACATTGTCGACCGTGAAGCCGAACTTGATCCAAAGATCCTTGGCCGGCGCGCTCTCACCGAAGCTGTCGACGCCAAGCACGTCGCCGCGCCCCGTAAAGTACTTCCACCAAAGATCAGTCTTTGATGCTTCAATGGCGAGCACCGGCAGTCCCGGCGGGAGCACCGACTGACGATACTCCGTCGACTGGCGGTCAAAACGGTTCGTGCAAGGCATCGATACCACACGGGCATTGATGTTGAGCGCGGCGAGCTTAGCGCGCGCATCCATCGCAAGCCCCACCTCCGTACCGGTCGCGAGCAGCACGACCTGCGCTTCGCCTTCACCCAAGGGAGCTTCGGCGACGACATAGCCGCCCATAGCGATCGCATCCGCATCTACTTCGTCACGGTCGATAAAGGCTGCGTTCTGACGCGAGAAAATCAGGCAGGAAGCGCCGTCTCGGCGCTCGATGGCACTCGCCCAAGCCACAACGGCCTCAACCGTATCGCAGGGACGCCAGACATCCATGCCCGGGATAAGACGCAGCGAGGGAATGTGTTCAACCGACTGATGTGTCGGACCGTCTTCACCGAGCCCGATGGAATCGTGCGTGAAGACGTTGATAGCGCGCAGATTCATCAGCGCGGACATGCGCAGGGCATTGCGCGAATAATCCGAGAAAGTAAGAAACGTCGCGCCGTAGGGAATGAATCCGCCGTAAAGCGCAATGCCGTTCAGAATGGCCGACATGCCAAATTCGCGCACGCCGTAGCTGATGTGACGTGCATGGAAGTCGCCCGTATTCAGGCTCGTCGAGCCCGACCAGTTGGTCAGGTTTGACCCGGTCAAATCAGCCGAACCGCCAAGGAGCTCTGGAAGGACAGGGGCCAGCGCATTAAGCGCCTTTTGACTGGCCTTGCGGGTGGCCACCGTTTCGGCCGCCTCTGCAGCCTGACAAACAGCATCCATGACGGCGGCATCCCATTGGTCAGGAAGATCGCCCGCCAGCCGGCGCTCGAGTTTCTTGGCCAGTTCCGGGTAAGCGGCTTTATAACCCGCATACATCTGCTGCCATTCTTTTTCGACCTTCGCCCCTTCAGCGCGATGATCCCATGCAGCATAAACATCCTGCGGAATCTCAAAAGGACCGTAAGTCCAGCCGAGAGCGGCCTTCGTCGCGGCGATCTCTTCGTCACCGAGCGCTTCGCCATGCACCTTGGCCGTGCCTTGACGGTTGGGAGAACCCTTGCCGATTGTCGTGCGGCAGATGATAAGCGTCGGTTTCTCTGCGGATTCCTTCGCTTGAGCGATCGCCTGATCAACGGCGTTGATGTCGTGTCCGTCGACCGGACCAATCACATTCCAGCCATAGGCCTCGAATCGGCCGCGGGTGTCATCGCGGAACCAGCCGCGTACATCACCGTCAATCGAAATACCATTGTCATCGTAAAGCGCGATGAGCTTATTGAGCTTCCAGACGCCCGCCAGTGAGCAGACCTCATGGCTGATGCCTTCCATCAGGCAGCCGTCGCCCAAAAACACATACGTACGATTGTCGACGACCGGGAAGCCATCTCGATTGAATTCAGCGGCCAACAGTTTCTCTGCGAGCGCCATGCCGACACCGTTGGCGATACCTTGCCCGAGCGGGCCGGTCGTCGTTTCCACCCCCGGCGTGATATCCACTTCCGGATGCCCCGGCGTGCGGCTGCCGAGCTGGCGGAAAGCTTTCAGATCATCCATTGACAGATCAAAGCCCGTCAGATGAAGCAGTGCGTACTGCAGCATCGAACCGTGGCCGTTGGACAAAATAAAGCGGTCGCGGCCCGACCACTTGGGATCCTGCGGATTGAAGCGCAGATGACGCGTCCAGAGCGCCGTGGCGATGTCTGCCATGCCCATCGGCATGCCGGGGTGGCCGGACTTCGCTTTTTGAACAGCATCCATCGCGAGCGCGCGGATCGCGTTCGCCATCGTCTGGGGGGAGACCTGTGACATGTGTCTTGCTTTTGCGGAAGAGAGAAGGTGAGAGCTTGAGCGGGGAATACTCCGTCTTTAAGGAGCCCCTGCTGAAACTAAAGATTTTATCATTTAAGGGTGGTCGATTCGATGCTTAAAACAAACATGACGACCGAAGCCAATCCGGCTCAAACCATCTGACTCCGTGTCGGACCGTCCATTTCCCCCGTTCCTTCCGCTGTACTCCCCCATGCCGACGCCGCGCTTTTTCATCGACGCCCCTACTGACGCCTTCCAACTGGGCGGACGCTTTGAACTGCCTCCCAAAACCGCTCGTCATGCCGGTCGATCGCTCAGACTGGCCGCGGGTGAGATCGTTGAACTCTTTAACGGTACGGGAGCTGCCTGGTCGGGGCCCGTCGGTTTTTCGGACGCCTCGGCCTGGGTGGAGCTAGAGCACCGCACGGACCGCACAGCAGAGTCTCCTCTGGCGATAACGCTCCTTCAAAGCCTCGTTGCACCGGAAAAAGCGGACTGGATCGTCGAAAAAGCTGTTGAAGCCGGCATCTCTGAAATTGTCTTCATGCCGGCCGAACGCAGCGTGACGAAGCTTGCCGGGGAACGCTTGGAAAAACGTCTGGCCCGTCTCACCGACATTGCCCGCTCGGCGGCTGAACAGTGCGGCCGCAATGTCGTGCCCCTCGTTCGGGCAGTTCCCTCTCTTGAAGCCGGCTTTAAGACTGTTTCTGGAGGCGTCAAATTTGTTCTGGCGCCCGGTGCCGATGCCTCTGCGGCTTCGAGCATGCTGCCGGGGCTCCTCTCCGTCGCCTTTGCCGTCGGACCCGAGGGCGGGTTCTCTGCTCGCGAAATCGAGCTCGCCGCCGCTCACGGCTGGCGGCCTCAGCTTCTGGGGCCGCGTGTTCTGCGCACGGAAACCGCAGGACTGGCCGCGGCTATTTGGGCTCAGACACTTGTCGGTGATCTTCCTCGTGCCTGCTGAGGCCCATCAGGAAAAAAGAGCGCCGCATTCTGCTGCAGACACGCTCTTCTTCGTTTCAATATCAGCCGATAAAAGCTTAGCTTTCAGTACTGCTGCCGTCAGCTGAATCTGACGACCGGCGGTTTTCCGCCACTGCATCGCTCTCGGGCGCGAGGCGTTTCACACTGCCGCCCTGCTGCGCACGCGTTTCCAAGAGCTGCATCCATTCACCGTAGCCAAGATTGCGGGGACGATGTTTCGCGTTGTATGCGGGCCCCGTCCGATTGGCTCGCGAGAGCTCCACCGCACGGTCCGAGTCACCGGCTGCAGCGACCTGCAGACGGCTGCGTTCTTTAAACACCTTAGCGGCGTAACCGTTGTCGCTCGACTGATTGCCCGCGCCGTAGTAATGCTTGAGGCCCTGCGAAACGCTGCCTGTTCGGTCAATGAGACGCGCGAGAATGGAAGCGCCCACCACCATGTTGGGATAGGGTTCCATTGCGGCCTTTGCACCGCCGAAGGCTTTGAATTTCTCTGTATGCACGCTGGTCATGACCTGCATGAGCCCTTCTGCGCCAGAGCCGTTTTTGGCCTTAGGATTAAAACTCGATTCGGTAGCCGCTACCGAAAGAATAAGCAGCGGATCAACATCAAAGCCCTGTCCGATTTCCAACGCCCATGCTGTCAGCTGTCTGGCCTCTTCGAGCGGAACGCGGTAGCTGCGGTTGATATAAGCCGCCACGGACTCCTCTGAAGCATCGCCCGCCTCACTCAAGCTCGCCTCCGAAGCTGGAGACTTGCGTTCCCAATCCTCAACCAACGCTACAGCGTTCGCTTCTTTCTCTTCCAAAAACCGATTGAGCGACTCATGTACATCGGCCTCTTCAATCGCGACAATTTCTGTCTGCGTAGCCGCTTGGACGCCGGCCGGCCCCGCCAAACCAGCAGCAGTAAGCCACACTGCAGCAGCCACTGCAGCCGTGCCCACTGCACCCATGGGCCAGAATCTCCCGTTTGTAATGCTTGCAAGAAGCTTCCCGGGAGTCTTTGAAGGCGTCAGGGGCGATACGGTAGGGGCAGAAATATCGACGTCTTGAAGATGCATTGAAACGAGCACAAGCCGTCCCGAAATCAAACAAGCCCTGCTAGGGTTGTCTGAGCTGCTGCTGCGGCTGTAATTTAAAATTTGATGTTTTCTGGACCGACAGCGTTAAAGCTTTAGGGTTAACGCGCACATTCGGCTATTGATTGGTTTGCAGATTAACAGATCTTCCACCAGGATGCGAGTACCCGCTCATTGCGAAAACGCTTGAAGACAATAAAATTTTGCTTTTGTTTTTGCTTTGTTTCAAAAAAATTGCAGTGAAACCATCTCACTATTGCGTCAGTATTCAACTCAGCCGACCTCTTGGCCACGTTTGTTAAATGCAATCTGTCCGCCATCGCGATAGGTAGAATCTAACCATCATTTGTCGTGCGCCTAGTTCCGCCGGCAACTTTCTAAAAAATCATCTTCAGAACGCTGTTGAAGCTTTAAAAAGAGGCATTCAGATGAAGCGCATTCCTATCCACCGCGGCGGCATCACTTCCGCCGGCTATGACCGCACCCGCCGCTGGCTTGATGTGGAGTTCGACACCAAACGGGTGCTGCGTGCCGAAAATGTGGGGTCAGAAATTGCGGACCGTTTTCTTCATTCCAGTGCGCCGCACGAATACTGGAAAGAAGAAATCGAAGATGTCTACACCGTGCGTGAAATTTCCGCCAAGGAAAGCGACGAGGAGAAGCCCGCGGCCAAGAAATCTATTGACGACCTGAAGCGTCTCTTTGGTGATCTTTAGCCGTCGCTAACCGCACCGATCAGATGGAATAAGGCCGCCCGGTGAACACGGGCGGTCTTTTTTTTCCCTCATCAGCGGAAGAAAATGGTCGCGAGCCCGAGGAAGATCAGGAACCCGCCCGAATCGGTCGTAAAGGTCAGCAGCACAGAACCGCCCATGGCCGGATCGCGCCCCATCTTATTCAGAATGAGCGGCACAGCAAGTCCGACAGCCGCTCCCTGGACGATGTTGAGGAACATCGCAAGCGCCATGACCAGACCGAGCGTATGCCCCTGCGGCGAATCCCAATAAAGCGCCCAAGCACAGAGGCCGGCAATGGCGCCCCAGAGAAGGCCGTTGACAACCGCTACGGCAAGTTCCTTCTTCCAAATATCGATAGTATTGGCCAGCGTCACCTGTCCGGTGGCAAGCGAGCGCACCAAAAGCGTCAGCGTTTGATTGCCGGAATTGCCGGCCATGCCCGCTACGATGGGCATCAAAGCCGCAAGTGCCACCACGCGCTCAATGGTGCCGTCAAAAGCTGAAATCACGCGTGAAGCAAAGAAAGCCGTACAGAGGTTGACGCCCAGCCAGAGCCAGCGGCTTTTGGCCGCTCCCCAAACGCTGCCGAACAAGTCCTGTTCGTCATCCAGACCCACTGCACTGAAAGCGTCTTCGTCGCTTTCCTCTCGAATGACGTCAACCACTTCATTGACTGTCAGACGGCCCACTAATCGACCAGCCTCATCAACGACTGCCGCACTCACCAAGTCGTAGCGCTCGAAGGCCTGTGCCGCATCACTCGCATCATCGAGCGGGTTGAGCGTGAAGGTCTCGGTCTGCATGATGCGCCGCACCTGTTTGGCTGGATCGGACGTCAGAATCTGAGCGACAGCAAGCGCACCCTTTAAACGGCCCAGTCGATCAACGACAAAGATCTGGTCCATATGATCAGGGAGCTCTTTGAAGCGGCGCAGGTATCTGAGCACCATGTCGATCGTCACTTCCTCGCGGATCGACACCATTTCAAAGTCCATGCGCGCACCGACCGAGTCTTCGGGGTACGACATGGCCGCGCGCAGCTGAGCGCGCTCTTCATGCGAAAGGCCTTCCTGAACCTCCGCCATCACATCTGGCGGCAGGTCATCGACCAAGTCAGCGATCTGGTCGGTATCGAGCGTTTCAACCGCGTCGACGAGTTCGTCGCGGTCCATCGCTTCGATCAGGGTCTCACGAACGCCCTCGTTGACTTCGAGCAGAATATCGCCGTCAGACTCACTCTGGACTTGATTCCAGACAGCAAGACGGTCGTCAAGCGGCAGGGCTTCGAGTACCCAAGCAATGTCGGCAGGATGGAGCGGCTCGAGAATGTCACGCAGCTGCTGCGCGGCTTCCGGCGTCAGCGGACGCGCTTCGTCATCCTTGTCGTCCTCATCGGGCTTTTCACTGCCCCCCGATTTTGCGCGAGCGGCTTTTTCGGCCTTTTCACGAGCTTTTTCCAAAGCTCGAGCCCGATCCTCATCGGAATCGAGAACCTGCTGCACCCGCGCAAGCGCGCGGCTGGCTTCGTCCGAATCGAGCGTCGGAGCGCCTGCGATCTCCTCGTTGGGCGCTTCTGTTTGGTCCTCGCGGTTCACGGCGCAGTACCTCTCTCAGCTCAAGGATTGGACGGGACAGAAGGAAAAAAATTCCTCCCGGACGAAGCTCTGCGGCTGCTGCAAATAAAAACCTTCAGCCGCAATCGCCCGTGAGGCTAGCACGATTTAAGACCGTCCGCTTCTTCTAGAGTGCCGGATCAGGAAAAGAAGCGGCAGCGAACATCCCAAACATGCGGTCGATTTCGCCCAAGCGAATCGACCTTTTCCCATGTTTGACGTTTTTAAATTAATTGGACGCACTCAGAACTTGAGCAGCATCGGCCTGTGCGGCATGTTCAGCCGCTTTGGCCTCCTTCACCTCTTCGGCTGCCTCCGCAGCTTCAGACGCTTCGTTGAGGGACTCTTCAAGCGCGGCTTCCTCTTCGGGCGTAATCGCCTCGTCAAGCACCTTAACGAGTCTTGCATCCATGACAAGATCGACGAGGTCGCACCCCAGAATACGGAGCTCCACTTTGCGTCCGCGCGGAAGATCTTCGGTGAGTCCCGGCACCCGCTGCATGAAAGGCAGTCCGTCGATGCGAACGAGATCGCCCTTGACGACAATCGCCTCAATGGACGTGAGTTTTTCCTGCAGAATCCAGCGCAGCGACCAGTAACGCTCCATTCGAGTCTGGAAGTCGGAATAGAGACCGTAAATCGCTTCAAACTGACTCACAATCGTGAAAAGGTCGACATCGGTGCGGCCATAAGGCGCAGTTTCACCGCGAAGCACCGCAATCATCTGACGCTGATTCACGAGGTCCACATAACGGCGCAGCGGCGACGTGCTCCAGGCATAGCGCTCCACACCCAAACCATCATGCGGTCCCGGTGACGTACTCATGCGCACACGCCCCATGCGCTGCGAACGATAAATGCCCGGGGTGCCATGCTCTTCGAGCCAAAGGCCCCAAGTGCTGTTGGCGAAAATCATCAGTTCAGCAACCAGCAGATCGAGCGGCGCGCCGCGGCGGCGGCCTTTGACGTGAATAACCGCATCCTCGCCTTCGCCCTCAAGCGCAAAATACCAATCCACGCGTCCCGTCGGTTCGGGACGTCCGCGCACCTCCTCTCGGCCGTGCTGCAGACGTTTGGCAAAATGCCACAGCCAAGCGATTTCGTGCGCGTACGGGATGGTGAGCGCATCGGCCGCAATCGCTTCCTCGGTGACCAGATCATCGATTTTGTCGTAGCGCAGATTTGCCTTCAGTGTGATCCGCTCCAGACGTGTCTCAGTGCGCTCGACGGCAAATGTATCGTCCTTTACCCACACATAAAGTGAAATGCAGGGTACGAGGTGCCCTTCATCGAGCGACGAAGCTTTAATCCAGTTTTCCGGCAGCATCGTCGTCTTCAGACCCGGGGCATAAACCGTGCTCATGCGCGTCTTGGCTACCGTGTCGAGCGGCGAATCCTTCTGGATCATCAGCGCCGGTGCGGCAATGTGGATGCCTACGCGGGTGATGCCGCCCTCGAGATGCTCGATGCTCGCCGCATCGTCAACTTCCGTCGTCGTTGAATCGTCAATCGAGAAGGCGTCAACGTCGGCAATGGGGAGCTCCTCCCACGTGTCAGCCGGGGGCTCCGGGAGGCCGGCAGGGAAACCGCGGCCATGCGGGAAATTCGCCGTATAGAAGCTGTCAACATGCCAGCGCCAAGGCGAAGCAATGCCGCCCAATGCGAGCATCAGACGCAGCGGCGTCTGCCGCGTTTCCGCAGCAGCATCCGAGAGCGCCTTCCATTCGATTCCGTTCTTATCGGGCGAAAGCAGAAGCGTCAGGGCCTGACGGCCGATCGCCTCAGGGAGCTTCCCTTCAACCATTTCAGCCGTCCAGACCTTCTTTTGCTCTTCCATGCGGCGCTTGCGCTCAAGCGCTTCCAGCGCTTTGGAGAGGATTTCCGCCGGCGCTTTGCGGTAAACGCCTCGGCCTTTGCGGTAGAAGTAAACCGGATTGGCATGCAGTACCGTCAGCAGTGCCGCGAGCTCTACGGGCGAAGGCTTCTCACCCCAGTATTCCTGGGCGAGATCCTTAAAGGAAAATTCCTCTGCCGGCGCGGCTTCCCAGAGAAAAGCCGGATCAAGCTCTGCAGCAGCCTCCGGAATGCGCGCGATAAGTTCTGAAGCGCTCGGTGTCTCAAAGGGAAAAAAGACATGAGAGGCCTTGATTTTGCTCCGCCGCCCCGTAGTCAGCTCTACCTGATAGGCGCTCCCAGCCTGCGAAAGCACTGTTCCCGCCTTGAAGGCTCCGTCGTCTTCGAAATATAGATACATCGCGTTCTGCTTCAACTGCGTTCGCGCAAAGCGCGAACTGTCCGATGGTTGTTCGGTGTTTTCCTCAAGGCCGCTATTTTGCACTATCGCGCGTCGAATGCAGGCACAATCTTGCGCCGCATAAAAAATCCGCGTACGGCGGGCAAGCACTCAGCAAAGCGCTGCATTCGATGATCATCCTCGGTGGAAAGCACTTTGGGTGAGTCGCGCAGCGCTCGATCCGCAATATGCCAGTCAAGCGTTTCGTCTGCCGTTGAAAGCAGCACCAACGCATCAGCGGGATCCAGCGGTGCTGCCGGCATTTCGGCAGCAAGTTCGCGAAATTCGTCGGCAAACCCAGGCTTCACCATAATCGTTCGATTGGTGCCAAAAATAGTTTGAAGTCCCACTTGCTGCGGCACAAAATCCCAAGGCATCAGGCAGGGGTTGACGACCGCCGTCGGACAGCCGTATGCCCGCGCCGCACGAAGTGCGTAAAAGCCGCCCAGACTTGACCCCACCAGAAGCGTGCACCGTCGTGCTTGGGCAGAGAGCGGCGAGAGCAGGCTGCCCACGAGCGCATCGGCCTCCCGCGGCGAAAGGTTTAGATCCGGCGCCGAAAAATCGGCATTCCATTCTGCTGCGGCCGCAGCGAGCTCGCGGCCTTTTGCCGAAGCCGGCGAGGAACGAAAGCCGTGCAGGTAAACGACACGGTCAACAGCGGATCGCTCCATGTTTAAGCTCCCGCACGGGACTCAGCCTTGGCCTTGAGTCCGGCTAAGAGCTTCCCATGAATGCCGCCGAACCCCCCGTTGCTCATGCAGAGGATAACGTCACCCGGGCGAGCAGCATTCACGACCTGCGTCACCAAAGCATCAAAGTCGTGCGTTGCCCAAGCGTGACTGCCCAGAGCCTTCAGAGCCTCTTCGGGCGACCAGGCAACGCCCGGGCCGGCATAACAAAAGACCGCATCGGCATCAGCCAGTGCGCCGGCCAGCCGATCCTTCATCGTGCCGAGCTTCATCGTATTGCTGCGCGGTTCAAGCACCGCCAGCAGCCGACGTCCCGGCCAGCGGCCGCGCACGCCGTCGATCGTTTCATGAATGGCCGTGGGGTGATGCGCAAAATCGTCAATGACGAGGCACCCGTCGGCTTCGCCTTTCACTTCCTGCCGACGATGAACGCCGGGGAAACTTTCGAGCGCCTTCAGAGCTGCCTGTGGAAGGACGCCCGCCGCACGCGCAGCGGCAACCGCTGCCAGCGCATTGAGCTCGTTGTAGCGTCCAGGCATATGAATCTTTACCGCACCGAAGACCTCTGCGCCGAGCGATGCCGAACCGTCTTCGGCAAGCGTCCATCCGTCCGGCGTGCCAAAGGGCGTGTCAAATCGCTCAAGCTTTGACCAACAGCCGCGTGCCAACACACGGTCCAGCGCCGGCGCTTTGGCATTGGCGATGATGGTTCCTTGCGAAGGCATCGTCCGCACAAGATGGTGAAACTGTGTTTCTATGGCCTGGAGATTTTCAAAAATATCCGCGTGGTCGTACTCTAGATTATTCAAAATCGCGATGCGCGGACGATAGTGGACAAACTTACTGCGCTTATCGAAAAACGCGGTGTCATATTCGTCAGCTTCAATCACAAAAGGCGCCTGAGGATCGCCCAAAGCAGCCGACTGCTCCCCCCAACAAGGGACGCCGCCGATCAGAAATCCAGGATGGAGTCCAGCTTCGCGCAGGATCCAAGTGAGCATGGAAGTAGTGGTCGTCTTGCCGTGCGTTCCTGCAACAGCAAGCACCGTCCGAGCCTTCTTTCCGGTAAGAATGTTTTCACTCAGCCATTGCGGGCCCGAAGTATAAGGAAGGCCGGCATTGAGAATGGCCTCCAAAAGCGGATTGCCGCGGGAGACGGCATTGCCGATCACCCAAAGATCAGGAGCGACAGCAAGCTGCTCGGCACCGTACCCTTCAGTGATGGTTATACCGTTGGCGCGCAGCGCATCGCTCATCGGGGGATAGACGTTTTTGTCACACCCGGTCACCTGGTGGCCGGCTTCGCGGGCGATCTGAGCGATGCCGCCCATGAAAGTGCCGCAGATGCCGAGAATATGGATATGCATCGAAAGATTCCTCGCATTGGGTAGGAGCCCCAGGAGCGCATCGCGGCGCTTGGGATTTCATTGACCGAAATTGTCGCAAAACTGCTGACATCTCGGCCGCTCTAGAATTCTTCAGATGCATTTTTCTTCTCTGGGAGGCGCAGCATGCGCGAGTACACACGACAGGAACAAGAAGCCGCCGCCGTCGCCGCCAAGCTGATCGCCGCCGAAGGCCGCACTTGGGCACGCGCCTTTCGCGATGCCCAGCGCTCGGTGGGGATCCGCCCCGACCCCAATCTCACTGCGAGTGAGATTCGCCGGTGGTTTGCACTCTTTGCGCCTCATGAACATCAGGCGCTGCTCGCGGCCAAACGGCATGCTGCACTCCACGTTATGCGCAGCGTCCCGGAACTCAACTGCCGCCTGATCGGCGTTGTCCTGTCCGGCGCGGCTGTCGAGACTTCCCCGGCAGAACTTGTCGCCATCGGCACGGGTGAAAAAGAAGCCTTTCTTGCGCTGCTCAATGCCGGGTTTTTGCCCGAACCGCTCGATGCTCCCTACCCCACCGCCTTTGCCCGCCGCGTCGGCGAAAAATGTTTGGACTCTCTGCTGCTTGACGTGCGCGGCGAACCCGTTCTTGTGCGAATCGTTCCCGAGCACACGCCGCTCCCTGCACTCACCCGGCCCGACGAATTTCAAGCCGAGTGGGAAGCGGCCGGGGCACTCCCTTCGGATGCACTCGCCCAAGTTCTCTCAGACACCCCCTAAACCGCAGCCATAACCAGCATCATCCGTCTGCCGTATTGGGCTACCCCGTTGAGGGCATACCGAGGGCATCGGCTGCTCTCTACACTCTGCAGTTTATTTGCAATGGCCTTCAGAGCGTCGTTTTACGCCAATACTTAGGGAATACCCTAGTGTTGAAGCAGATTTTCTTTGACAAGAAATAGGCAGAATGCGCAAAATTGCGCTGAGTTATCTGCTTTTCAGTGCTCTTTTAAAGAAAATGACGCTCCTAAGCAGCCTTTGCGGCTCTCTGTGCCGTCCGCGCCGTGCGGCTCCCCTGCACCTGCGGCCCAGACGTCAGGAGCCCACTTTGACACATTCATTGCTGAAACAAAATGGACCTTCGCAAACTCAAGACATTGATCGACCTCGTGAGCGAAAGCGGCGTTGCCGAACTTGAAATCACGGAAGGCGAAGACCACGTTCGCATCGTCAACCGCCCGACCGTTTCTGCAGCCCCCGTCGTGCAAGCGCCCGCTGCGGTAACCGTTGCGGCCGTGCCGCAGGCAGCGCCTGCTCCGGCAGCCGCACCCGCGGCGGCCCCGGCTCCCGCTCAGGATGCTGCTCAGGCCGCTCTGCCAACCATCACGAGCCCGATGGTGGGCACTTTTTACCGTGCGCCGTCGCCCGGCGCAGCGCCTTTCATTGAGGTGGGCGACACCGTGAAGAAAGGGCAGGTGATCGGCATTATCGAAGCCATGAAGCTCCTCAACGAAGTTGAAGCTGACAAGGACGGCGTCGTTCAGGCCTTTGCCGCGGAAAACGGCCAGCCCGTCGAATACGGTCAGCCGCTCGTCATTCTTGGTTGAGCCCAACTCAGGAACCTTCATGTTCGGAAAAGTCCTCATCGCCAACCGAGGCGAAATTGCACTGCGCATTCAGCGCGCCTGCCGCGAACTCGGCATTAAAACAGTGGTCGTGCATTCCACGGCGGACGCCGATGCTAAGTACGTGCGTCTGGCCGATGAAAGCGTGTGCATTGGGCCTGCCGCCTCGTCTCACTCCTACCTCAATATTCCAGCCATCATTTCAGCTGCGGAAGTAACGGATGCTGAAGCGATTCACCCGGGCTACGGCTTCCTTTCGGAAAATGCCGATTTTGCCGAACAGGTGGAAAGCTCGGGCTTCGCCTTCATTGGGCCGCGCCCCGAGAGCATCCGTCTGATGGGCGACAAAGTGAGCGCCAAGCAGGCCATGCGCGACGCGGGCGTCCCTTGCGTGCCCGGCTCTGACGGAGCACTCTCCGAAGACCCGCAGGAAATCATCCAGACAGCCCGTAAGATCGGCTACCCGATTATCATCAAAGCTTCCGGCGGCGGCGGCGGCCGCGGCATGCGTGTGGTGCGCACCGAAGCAGCGCTCCTCACGTCTGTCAATATGACCCGTGAAGAAGCGCGCGTTGCCTTTGGCAATCCGACCGTCTACATGGAGAAGTTCCTCGAGAACCCGCGGCACATTGAAATTCAGGTGCTCTCCGACAACTTCCAGAATGCGGTGTATTTGGGCGAGCGTGACTGCTCGATGCAGCGCCGCAATCAGAAAGTCATTGAAGAGGCCCCGGCTTTCGGCATTCCGCGTCGGGCCATTGAGAAGCTTGGCAGCCGCTGCGTGGAAGCGTGCCGCCGAATCGGCTACCGCGGTGCCGGCACGTTCGAATTCCTCTACGAAAACGGTGAGTTCTACTTCATTGAAATGAACACCCGCGTACAGGTCGAGCATCCGGTGACAGAATTCATCACCGGGGTTGATATCGTGGCCGAACAGATCCGCATCGCGGCCGGCGAGCGTCTTTCCTTCAAGCAGCGCGATATCGAAATCCGCGGTCATGCCATTGAATGCCGCATCAATGCAGAGGATCCCTTCACCTTTGTGCCTTGTCCGGGCAAAGTGACTGCTTGGCATCTGCCGGGCGGCCCCGGCATCCGCATCGATTCGCACGTCTTTGCGGGCTATACGGTTCCGCCCTATTACGACAGTATGATCGGCAAGCTCATCGCCTACGGTGATACACGCGAACAGGCACTTGCACGCATGCGCGTAGCGCTTACTGAATTCGCCTGCGAAGGCATCAAGACCAACGTCAAACTCCATCGCCTGCTTCTCTCTGACGAGCGGTTCGCACGCGGCGGCACGAGCATTCACTACCTTGAGGAAAAGCTCCATTCGCATTCATCCTCGGGGGTGAACTAATCAAGCTCCTCCCAACGGCTACAATCCACAGGAAGCGGAACTCAAAAACGGAGTCCCGCTTCTTCTTTTTTCTCTACCTTTTCCTTTTTGCCGCCACCATGCGTGAATACCGAATCCTCGCCGACGAACGCAGTGCTGAAGATCTAAGCGATCTCTTCCTCGAAAAGGGAGCGCTTGCTGCCTCTCTTGAAGATGCCGATGCCGACAGTACCGACGAAGCACCGCTTTACGGCGAACCGGGATTGGAACCCGAAACCTGCGCCTGGCCGCGTTCCATCATCTCGGTACTCACCGCCGACGACTGTCACTTCAAAAACCTGCTTGATGATTGCGTCAAAGAACTGGACTGCGAAGCGCCAGAATTGCTTTCGGTGAGCGACGTTGAAGATCAGGACTGGGTACGCATCACGCAGGCGCAGTTCCAGCCTTCGCATGTCTCGCCCCGGCTCTGGATTGTGCCGTCATGGAGTGAACCCCCTGTGGCCGACGCCCTGAATGTTCGCCTGGATCCGGGCGTAGCCTTCGGCACGGGTTCTCATCCCACTACGCGCTTATGCCTCAATTGGCTTGACGAAAACATCAAGTCCGCCGATCGCGTTCTTGATTACGGGTGCGGCACCGGCATTCTGGCCATCGGAGCCAAGAAGCTCGGTGTGGCTGAAGTCTGCGGCACCGACATTGACCCTCAGGCCGTTGAGGCGGCCCGCGACAACGCCATTCGAAATGATGTCGAAGCTCAGTTCTGGCTGCCGGCCGACATGCCTGAGGGCACATTCTCAATCGTGGTCGCCAACATTCTGGCCAATCCGCTGAAGCTTTTGGCGCCTGCGCTGCTCGGCCGCGTAGCGGCGCACGGCGCATTGGTGCTCTCAGGGGTGCTTGCCCGTCAAGCCGACGAAGTGATCGCCGTCTATAAGGCCGCCGATCCGACGCTTGTACTCTCGGTCTGGCGTGAAGAGGACGGCTGGGTGTGCCTGGCTGGCCGCCGCGCCTGATGTTTCGTATTCCACAACAATCTGCCCAAAGGACTGATCACCATGGCCCGCATTATTCGCTGTCCCAGCTGCGGGGCGCTCTGGCGCCTTGAGGGAGCTGCTGAAGAAAATTATCTCTGCAGCGCCTGCGGCCGCGAATTCTCCGCCGCTTCAGCGCAAACCGTAGAGGTCGACGACCAAGCGCTTGACGCCGCTCTTGCAGAATTGAAGGCGAAAAAGTCTGAGGCCGCGCAGGCAGCTCCTCGGCAGCCGATGACTGAACCGCGCTTTGCTACCAAAGTCGCCCAGGAGCTCAATACCCCTACGACGGCTGAAAAAAACGAACCGCCCGCACAATTTGATGAAAAAGAAGCTGGCCGAGGCGCTCCGATGCCGGCCATCTACCGCACGAAGAAGTCTGGCTTAGGGAGCTTCCTCCTCTTTGTCTGCATTCTGCTCTGTGCTGCGGTCGGCGCCGCCTGTGCATTCCTGATGATGCATCAGTTTGTGCTCTCTCAGGCCCCCTACGTTCGCCCTGTCTATGAAAAGGTCTGCCGCAGTCTCCCATGTCCGGGCTTTGTCTGGACAGATGCTTCGGCCTTCAAGGCAAAGGCAACGCTTGCGCCTGATGAGACTTTGGGGCTCGCTAAGCCCACGGCAGTTGTTGAACTCACCAATACGTCCGAGTACCCGCAGATGCTTCCCGTGATCGAACTCAAGTATCTTGATCCGGCGGGCAGCACGCTCCTGCAGCGCGTATTGGAACCTGCCGACTACGGCTTCCCGCAAAAGCCGGCCGTACTGCCGGCTGGTGAATCGCTTACCGCTCAAATCAAGATGGAAGGAACGCTCTCCTTTGCCGCCACGGCTGCACAGGTTAAACCTGTTGTAGATGCCGGCCGCTAAGACGAGCCTCACCTGCCGCCAGCCCGAAGCGTTCGCCAGAAGCTTCGGGCTTTTTCTTAAATTTCGGCTTCAAACCCCAAAAAAGCTAACCCCATGAGTGTTCTCATCACCGGCTCCATCGCCTACGACGCAGTCTTCTCCTTCGCCGGAGCCTTCGGCGAGCAAATAACGCGCCCTGTTGAGCCAGGGTTCAACACCACATTTCTCACACGCGCCATGCGCCGAGATTTCGGCGGCTGTGCCGGCAACATCGCCGTCGCCATGAAGCGCATGGGCGGCGAACCGCTGATTTGGGGCGCTGTCGGCCGCGACGGCGGCGATTACCTTGAACATTTCGGCAGAGAAGGCATTCGCACCGACGGCATCGGCGTTTTCAGTAATGCTTATACCGCACAGTGTCTGATCATCACGGATCACACGGGAGCTCAAATTGCAGCCTTTCATCCCGGGGCGGCTGAGCGTACGCCGGAGGTCCGCTGGCCCACAGATGCGGATGGCAAAGAAGCACAGCCCGCCATCGCGATCCTTTCGCCCGGCGGACGCGAAACGACGCTTTTTGCAGCTCAAGCCTGCAGGGATCGCGAAATACCCTATTTCTTCGACGTCGGTCAGGAGCTTCCGCTCTTTTCGGCTGAAGAACTCCTTGACCTTGCGCACCATGCCGTCGGGATCATCTATTCAGACTCTGAGGCAGAGGCTTTTGAGCAAAAAACCCAACAAAGTGATGCCGACCTCGCCGAGAGCGGACTCATCGTCGTCCGTACGCTCGGAAGCCGCGGTGCACGAGTCTGGCTCCCCGGCGAGCGTCATGCGGCTTTCGTGCCGACCGTGCCGATTCAAAAGGTTCGCAGCCCCGTCGGAGCGGGAGACGCCTTCCGCGGCGGCTTTCTTTATGCACTTGAGCGCGGTTTTTCACCCGTTGAAGCCGCGCAATGGGGGGCTGTAGCTGCCGGCCGAAAAGTGGCCGGCGCAGGCGCTCAGGACTACGAACTCACACCGCAGGCTGCTCAGCTCGATTTTGATCAATGGTTTGGGAAACAATCGCGAAAATAACGCGTTTGCTCACAAAATGATGAATCCTCGCGAGAACGGCACAATGACGATGAGCAGAAGATTCGTGATCAGAATCAGCACCAACGGCGAAAAATCAATGCCTCGGAACGTAGGCAGCACACGGCGGATGGGGCGCATAAACGGATCCAGAAGCACTGCGAGCGTATAAGTCATAGGACTCTCGCGATTCACCCAGGAAAGCACGGCCCAGATGATGGCGCCCCAAGAAATCATTTCAAGCGCCCAACGGGCCATCATTGCAAAGGGAGCAATGATGAGGCCAATCGGGGTCGCCGGCAGATGCCCGATCGTGCGATGCACCAAGACGGCCACAACTGCGACGGCCAGAGCGGAAAGCAGCGCCGACCAATGTACACCACCCCTCGTGGGAACGACGCGGCTGATGGGGACGACCAGCCAATCGGTTATGCGGCGCACGAACTCACACAAGGGATGCCGGGGCGAAAGCGCCCAATAGTGCAGCCAAGCCCGCAAAAGCAGGATGGCCCCAAAGCAGCTGAAGATGATCCCAAGAATGTATTGCAGAAGATGGAGCATGAGCGGCCTCAAAAATATCTGCGCTCATTATGCCAACCTCATGCGTCTGCGTCTCGCCTCTCTTTACGTTTGAGGCGTTCCGGTTCGTTTCAGTTGGAGTGTTCCGCCATTCGGCGAGCGAGCGCTTCACGGTCGCAGTCGGTTTCATCAATGGCTAAAGCAACACCGGCCGGCAGCAGCTGCGCGGTACGGCCCCAATCAAAGAAAGGACCCGGATCACTTTTTCGTCCAGGTGCAATAAATTCGTGACCTGTCACCCACTTCACCGGATGCCGACGGCAGATGGCCGGGAGAAGCTCGCCCAACGCTTGGTACTGTGCCGCTGTAAACGGCGCCTCACCGGTTCCTTCGAGTTCAATCCCGACCGAAAAATCATTGCAGGCGTTGCGTCCGCGGAAGTTTGAAAGTCCCGCGTGCCATGCCCGTTTCACCGTCGGAACATACTGAATCACCTCACCGGTGCGGCGAATAAAGAAATGCGTAGAAACGTGCAGCCCCTTGAGCGCTTTCAAGGGCTCCCAAGCAGGATCTTGAGGCCAATCTCGGCGATCGGGATCGAGCGTGCCCATAAAGAGCCGATCGACGGCGTCGCCGCCGAATGTTCCGGCAGGGAGCGAAATAAAGTGCAGCACAATCAGGTCTACCGGATCTCTGGCGGCACCCGACTTCGTCAACTGCGGCCGCTCATCCCAATACGGACTCGGGTGAAAGGACGACGAATAAAGAGGCGAAGAAGGGACGCCCTTCAGACGTCCCTCCTGCGTGATGAAAGTGTCTTCGCTCACGATTTGTCTGCATCTCGGCATTCGGCCGAACAGTATGACTTTCCGCCCCGATGCACGGCATCGCGCTTAGGGAAATACGTCCCGCAGTGTGCGCAGCGCTCCATCGGCTCTCCCACCGCAGCGGGCGTGCGCCCTTTTTGTGTGCGGCGAAGCTCCTCGAGTTCGTCGCGCTCTTTAATGGTGAGTTCAGACCGTCGGCGGCTGATTGACCAAGCCACCGCAATGACGATGAATATGCCGAGAAAGAAAAGAATGCGGCTCATCGAAAGGCCTCAAAACACTTCAAGAACGAAGCTGTAGACAAAATAGGCAACCGCAAAGACAACAAATCCCGCCCAGAAAAGACGCAGAGCCGTCTTGGCGCGCCAGCCCCAAACCGTACGGCCGAGGAGCAAAACACCGAACACCAGCCAAGAAATCCAGGTGAGGACTGCTTTGTGGTCGAAAAGGAAGTAGACGCCCTGAAGCTCCTTCGTGACGACCGCCCCCAGAATCAGCACCAGCGTCAGGCAGAAAAAGCCCGTAGCAACAATGCGGAAAAAGACGCGCTCCATCACGACCAAGCCGGGGAGCGAATCGAGCAAGTCGTCATTGGCCGAAAGCCCCTTGGCTCGCAGACGCGTATTCTGCAGCATCATCAAAACAGCCTGCACAAAGGCAATCATCATGAAGCTGTAGGCGGCCAGCGCGAAGACAAGATGCCAGCGGAAGGCAAGCGTCCAGTCGGCGGCCGGCACCACTTGTCCCTGGAAGAAAACCGGAAAAAGAGCGCCAAAGGCTGCGGCAATCAGGATGATGCCGAAAAGGGCATGAATGCGGTGCACCCAAGATTCAATCAAGAGTGTCACGACCGCAAAGAAGAACATCACGGAGACGGCATACCCGAACCCGAAGTGCACGGCTTCGGCCGTGAACATCTCCTGTCCGACGGCATACCCGTGAAGAACGAGACCGAGAAGCACGGGCCAGCGCAGAAGGCTAGAAGCCTTGGCTTCCGCCCCCTTCTTCATCGCGCTCATGATGGCGATGCCGCTCACAAGGTAAAGGAGCGCAGCAAATCCGGTGGAGATGAGGAGAACTGACATTGGAAATGGACGCCCGAGACTGGCTTCTTCTTTGGAGAAACTATCCCGGCAACGGCTTTGGTTAAAATAATGGATTCACGTCCGCAGTCTGCAGCCGCACTTCTCTGTTGAAGCGATGCTTCAACGAGAAATCCGGCCGGCCATTTCCGCGGCCGTCGTGAATCTCATTGTATAGTCGCGCCTTCTTACTAGGTGCTGAACAACCCGAACCCGCTGCCTCTGGTCCGCATCGACGGACGCCCGCGCCAAGCCGGTTCCTCAGGCTCATAGCTCATGCTCGACAATCTCAGCCAGCGTCTCTCGAAAATCGTCAAGACCATGCGCGGCCAAGCGCGCCTCACGGAAGCCAACACCAAGGAGATGCTGCGCGAAGTACGCCTTGCGCTTCTGGAAGCCGACGTTGCACTTCCCGTAGTGAAAGAGGTCCTCAGCCGCATCAAGGAAAAAGCGATGGGCGAGGAAGTGGTCGGGAATCTCAACCCCGGTCAGGCGCTCGTCGGTGTGGTGCAGCGCGAACTCACCGCTATCATCGGCGGCGACTTGACCCCTGAAGAGCGCAGCCTCAATTTCCGTGTGCAGCCTCCGGCAGTGATTCTGCTTGCCGGTCTGCAGGGCGCCGGCAAAACAACCACTGCCGGCAAACTCGCCCGCTGGCTGGTCCACGACGAAAAGAAGAAAGTACTTACCGTTTCCTGCGACGTGTACCGTCCGGCAGCTATTGATCAGCTCAAAGCCGTCACCGAACAGGCCGGCGCGGATTGGTTTCCCAGTCATACTGGCGAAAAGCCGCTTGACATCGCTGCCGCCGCAGTGAGCGAAGCTCGTCGTCGTTTTTATGATGTGCTGATCGTCGACACGGCCGGTCGTCTTGCCATCGACGAAGTGATGATGCAGGAAGTTGCCGACCTTAACACCTTCCTCAAGCCCGCCGAAACACTCTTCGTGATTGACGCGATGCTCGGTCAGGATGCGGTCAATACGGCCAAAGCTTTCAACGATCGGCTGCCGCTTACCGGCATTGTGCTCACCAAAGCCGATGGCGACAGCCGAGGCGGCGCATCGCTCTCGGTTCGCTATGTGACAGGCAAGCCGATCAAATTCATCGGTACGGGTGAAAAACTGGGCGGCTTTGAGCCCTTTGATCCCGAAGCCATGGCTTCGCGCATTCTCGGCATGGGCGACATTGTCGGCCTAGTGAAGGACGTCACGAAGTCCATCGACATGGCCGAAGCGGCCAAGCTCGCTGAAAAAATCCGTACCGGGGACAAATTCGACTTGACGGACTTCCGAGCACAGCTTCAGCAGATGGCCGGCTTTGGGAGCTTCTCCTCGCTCATGGAAAAAATGCCCGCACAGCTTCAGCAAGCTGCGAGCAAAGTGAGCGACGAGGACGTGCAGAAGAATCTGCGCCGCACGCTGGGCATCATCGATTCGATGACGCTGCAGGAACGCCGCAAGCCTGAGCTCATTAAAGCGAGCCGCAAAAAACGCATCGCCGCCGGTGCGGGCGTACCTGTGCAGGAGGTCAACCGTCTGCTCAAACAGTTTGAACAGACGCAGGACATGATGAAGCGCATGAAGCGCGGCGGTCTCTCCAAGATGATGCGCATGCTCGGCGGCATGAAGCTTCCTGGCATGGGCGGCGGCTTTCCGGGCGGCTTCCCCCCGGGCGGTTTCCCCGGCATGCCTCGCTGATTCAACCGACTGAAGGTTTTGGCAACGCATGGCTGCCGCAGTGCGCATTCTCGGACTCGACCCCGGTCTCAATCACACCGGCTGGGGCATCATTGACACGACGGGCGCCAAATCCATTTGGGTTGCGTCGGGCGTCTTTGACATCCCCAAGGGTGAGACTGCAGCGAGATTGGCGCATATCGCCCGCGAAATCGAAGCGGTCATCAAGACACATCTGCCGACAGTTGCCGCCTGCGAGCGTGTGTTTGTGAATGTCAACCCTCAAAGCACATTGCTTCTTGGACACGCCCGAGGCGCTGCAATCTGCGCGGCCAGTCTCGCCGGTCTTGCGGTTGAAGAATTTACGCCAAGCGAAATCAAACAGGCCGTTACGGGATCGGGCAGCGCCGACAAAAAAATGATCCAAGCCATGGTGGAGCGGCTCCTTCCCATGCCGCATCATCCGCGTACTGACGAGGCTGATGCTCTCGCCTGTGCACTTTGTCTGGCCAGTTCCTTAAAACTCCGGGCGCTGGAAAAGTCCGGCGGCACGAACCGAACCTACGCCACGGCAAGACGCGGCCTCGGCAGTTACGGCCGAGGGGCTCGAAGCGCCTGGACAGCCTTGGTTGAAAAAAAGGATCCTAAAAAATGATCGGACGACTGCACGGCAAACTGCTTGAAAAAAATCCGCCGCAGATTCTGATTGACGTCTCCGGCGTCGGCTACGAAGTCGACGTCCCAATGTCAACATTTTGCAATCTCCCGGAAGTCGGCGGAGAGCTCACGCTCCACACGCACTTCGTCGTACGTGAAGATGCTCAGCTTCTTTACGGCTTTGCCACACTCGCCGAACGCGCTGTGTTCCGTGCGCTCATCAAGATTTCTGGCGTAGGTCCGAAGATCGCGCTGGCACTCCTTTCGGGCATCACGGTCGATCAGCTTAAAGACGCTGTCGATCGGGGAGAGACCGGACTCCTTACCAAAGTCCCCGGCATCGGCAAAAAGACTGCAGAACGATTGGTGTTGGAGCTCAAAGGTAAGCTCGCAGGCACCGGCACAGCGACAGCGGCAGTGCCGACCTCTGGCGCACGTGCCGACGTTGCGGCCGCGCTCATCGCCTTGGGGTATTCCGAACGCGAAGCCGCTGCCGCGACGAAGAAGCTCCCCGAGGACTGCACGGTGAACGACGGCCTGCGTCTGGCACTCAAGTCACTCACGCATTAAGTCTTACCGGAGTAAGTGCACCGCGCCGCTGCGCTATGCTCATCCTCACGACAGCATTTTCATTTTCTCCAAGATGTCCGAAGACTCCTCCGACCGCCTGATTGCCGGCGGCTGCGCCAATCCCAATGAAGAGAACGTCGACCGCGCACTGCGGCCGACGCGGCTTGCCGACTATGTCGGGCAAAAAGCGGTGCGCGAACAGCTGCAGATCTTCATTGAAGCTGCGCGGCGCCGAGGCGATCCGCTCGACCATCTGCTCCTTTTCGGGCCGCCCGGTTTAGGCAAAACCACGCTCGCGCACATCGTCGCAGAGGAAATGGGCGTGAACCTGCGTCAAACCTCGGGCCCTGTACTGGAGCGCCCGGGGGACCTCGCTGCCATCCTGACGAATCTCGAAAAGAACGACGTGCTCTTCATCGATGAAATTCACCGGCTTTCGCCCGTCGTGGAAGAGATTCTTTACCCGGCGCTCGAGGACTATCAGATCGACATCATGATCGGTGAGGGTCCGGCAGCGCGCTCCATCAAGCTCGATCTGCCGCCCTTCACACTCATCGGCGCGACTACGCGGGCGGGTTCCCTAACCAACCCGCTGCGCGCCCGCTTTGGCATCGTCAATCAGCTCCAGTTCTACACCACGGAGGAACTGATCACGATCGTGCGCCGTTCGGCCAGACTGCTCGGCGTCTCCATCGATCCCGAAGGCGCAGCAGAAATTGCGAGCAGAAGCCGGGGCACGCCTCGCGTGGCCAACCGACTGCTGCGACGCGTACGCGACTATGCAGAAGTTCGCCACGACGGCACCATTACCCGGGAAGTTGCCTCCGCCGCATTAACCATGCTTGACGTAGACCCTGTCGGTCTCGATTTCATCGACCGGCGCTTTCTGCTCACTATCCTTGAAAAATTTTCCGGCGGGCCTGTCGGCATTGACAATCTGGCCGCCGCTATCGGTGAAGACCGAGACACGCTCGAGGATGTAGTGGAGCCCTACCTCATTCAGCAAGGATTCCTGCAGCGCACACCGCGCGGCCGCATGGCTGCGCACCGTGCCTGGGAGCATTTCAAGCTCACGCCGCCGGCGAATCAAGGCGGCGCAGTCATGCGCGACGCCACACTCTTTTAAGCTGCATCGCTCAAGCATGAGCTCCGTCAGACTTTTGCGATTTTTAATCGTCTGCGAAGCTTTGCTTCATCTGCTCCAATGACAAGCGGTCCACAACGTTCCCCGCTATGCGGATGGTCTGGATTCTTGCTAAGCGTCTCTATCGCGTTTAAGGGCGATTGGAAGCTCCAAATCATCCTGCCCAAGCGAAAGCCTTTTTTTGCGGCCGCCCTTTAATGTGTACTGTTCAATCCACCGTCGAACACTCACGGCGGAAGCGCCCGTTTCATTCTGAATAGCGCGCCAAGTATGCCCTGTCAGGCGCATGCGGACGGCCTTTTCCCGCACCTCGTCATCGTAGCGGTAAAGATGCTTTGAAATGTCTTCGGTAAATTTGCCCGCTTTCCAGGCTTTGGCCCAGTCGCGCAGCGTATTGACGGGCAGATCAAGAATTCGAGAGGCTTTGGTATAGCCAATGCCCGCAGCAAATAATTCGGCGGCTGCACGGCGTTTTTGCCTTGATGCACATTCCTTCGGCCGATAGCGGCCTTCCGCAATGACTTCTGTCTGCTCTTCATGATCCGGTTGGGTCATCGGCGACTCCCAGAAGAACTCATCGGAGAGAAAAAAAGACCCGTCCCCGCTCTTGCGGCAAACGGGTTCTCAAACGAAACAGGGAGAAGAAAGCAGAGTTGCGAAAGCAAACGAACTCAGCGCTTCTCGAAAAAGCTTTAGTTATCCCAGGCGCTTCTTCCCGCCCTTGGAGTACGGCAGGAAGAAGCTCTGGGGGAGTTCTTAGGGAGCGCCTCGTGCGACTCCCTAAACAGCTTTAGTCTTTAGAACGAGTAACGGAGGTTGGCGTTGAAGGCATTGTTCATGCGATCGTCGCCGCCGGCCGTCAGACCGTAGTTGAGACCAAACGTCCAGGCGCCGTTCTGAGCGGAGACGCCCAGCGTGGCCTGAATCGGGTTGGTATCCACAACGCGAGTGACGCTCTGGATGCCGCCCGTGTAGGTTGCAACCGCACCTTGTCGCCGAAGGCGGGGACAACGGAGAGGTCAACCATCGGAGCGAGCTTCCAGCCGTTCACGTCGAAGTTGCCCGAGAAGGCAACACCCAACGGGAGCTGGTAGACCGTCATCGCGTCGTAGTCAGCACCGTACTTGGAGTCGTCCATGTCGATGCGGCTCAGACGGATGCCGGCATGCGGCGTCACGTTGAGGGCGCCGAACTTGGCGAGGTACTCGGTGCCGAGGCCGAACGTGAAGACATTGGCGTCAAGCGATTCCTTGTAGGAGCCGAGGACGTTGTTCGTCGACAGGTCGTTGGAAACCTGGGTGTAGCCCAAGTCAGCCTTGACGTTGAAGTCACCGAAGGTCTGTGCACCGTAGAGACTCACGCCATAGAAGTCGGCATCGTTGTCAACCTTGGCGCCCGAACCGACGGAATTGCCGTCCGCCTGACCGACGTTGAAGGCAACGCCCAGCGTACCGCCGCAGGCAGCGGTGTAGTCAAAGCCCAGAACAGCACCGTAGATGTCGGCTTCATAGCCGGCACCGTTGCCGTAGAGGCGCTTGGCTTCGTTGGTCGTGCCGAAGACGTCCACCCAAGGGGTGAAGCCTTCCGTGCGCTGCGCAGAGGTGCGGCGGCTGACGGCAGCCGTGACCTGATCATTGATGTCGAGCGCCGTCGTGAGCGCGCCGCCCAGAGCAGCCATGTTCGTGGCAGCATGCTCAGCCTTCACGAGTTCCGCAACATAGGGGGCATAGAACTCTTGCTCGAGCTTGTACTGGGCAACAGCATCAGTCGGATACTTACCGGCTTTCTGAAGTTCCTCACGGTACTTGTCGTAGGCTTCGTCAGCAGCCAGCAGATAAGCGTTCGTACTCATACTGCCGTACAGATCAAAGATCACCGTATCGGCGATTTCGTTCTGACCGAACTCGAGGTTGCGAACAGCCGATTCGACTGCGCCGAAGCTGTTGAGGCCGAGCGCCTTCACTTCTTTTACTTTATCTTCGTCAACCACAAAGTAAGCGTTTCCGTTGATGACGTTTGCAGCACTTTCCTGATAGAACTCGGTACCAAAGTCAACTCGGGAACTGACGGCCGTACCCACATTCAGGAAATACTGCTCACGATAGTCGTTGTAGCCGAGCGTATCCTTGCTCACCTGCTGAAGGTTAGCGAGAACCAGCTTCTCGGGAGTGGCAGTCAATCCCGTAATCACAGCTTTGTCAGAGTGCGTGTAGCCGCTCTTAGCCAAGGCAGCGAGATCGATGGCGACAGTCTTTTCGCCTGGCACATTGTCACGACCATTCCAAGTGCCAGAGGCATTCTGCTGAGCGAATGAAACGCTGCCATTGAACTTGACAGCCTGTCCCACCCAGAGAGTGTTGTCAAGGTGGTGCGCAGCCTGATAAACCTGAGCGGCCTGTTCATCATCCGCCGTACCGACTACAAAGAGTGCGCCGTTCTGAGCTGGAGCACCATCGTCTTCAGCACCGCCAATCGTGACATTAGCGGCCACCTGCTGACCGAATTCACCCTTCGTCGGATCCGCAGCCGTACCGGCCAGAACCAGCGTGCCGCTTTCCTGAACCGTGGTGAGATTGGTATTACCAGCCTTAGGCGTGATGTCCTTCGCAGCCATACGGCCGGCGACCGTGACAGAACCGCCATCGAGTTCAACGGCGTCGAACGTGAAATCGTCATAGACGGTAACGCCTGTCTTGGCGATAACCTTATTCGTCACAACACCGACGTTGTCGTAGTCACCTTCATCACCGAATTTGAATGATCCCTTGCTGTTGTCAGATTCATTTTCCAGGGTGACGGCAACGGGTTTGCCGTCCTTATCAACAGCGCCAATGAATACCTGCTGGTCGGCGTCGCTGAGGAGCGAAACCGTCTTACCCGAACCAGCTTTGATCGAGACGCTGTCGAGATTGCCGGTGTAGCTGTCAGCCTTCATAAATTCGATCGAACCAACCGTCAAATCTTTTTCGCTGACCGTTACTTCGGCGTCCTTCTTGCCGTACTTCCAAAGTACAGCACTCTTACCGGTATAGCCGACCGCTTGAGCTTCGCTGAACGAAGCCTTAGCGGTTACGCCGTCGTCACCGGTTGCACCCACCAGCGTGCCGTAGAGAAGGACGAGATCCGTGCTGGATCCATTGCCCAATTCAGCTTTAACCGTCTGCCAATCGGAAAGCGTGTACTGAATCGCTTTGCCGTTGTAAGTCTCATCAACGAGAACGAGTTCGCCGCCAGTGAACGAACCCGTCGTAAGCCCGTCTTTGAGCGAGAGCTTCTCGGCGAGCGTCGTCTTCGTGTTATCTACCGCGAAGATCTGGTCACCGGTCGTTTCCAACGTGCCGCTCGCCAGAGTAAACGTTCCTGCAGCCTTCGAATTGGTCGTATCAGCCTTCGCCACAGAAAGCTTTTCAACCATCGCGTAGGAACCGTTCACCGTGAAAGTACCGCCGTTGCCGACCGTAAGATTGGTGATCGTCAAATCTTTGTCATCGGACGAAGCAGTGACTGTACCGTTCGCATTGACAACGAGGTTGGCAATGGCGGCGTTCTCACCAGCAAGCGTAACCGCGGCAGTCTTATTGGCCGCGCTGCCCGCAACGGTCAGGGTGTCGGTAACGTTAAGTTTGGCCGTGCTAGTAACTGAAAGAACACCAAAGTCGCCGATAGATGCGGTCTTCAGCGTCGTGACGCCGCCCGTCAGCGCGAGAGTAGCCGTTCCATCAGTGGAGGCCGATTCATTTTTAACGGCATTGCCCTTCACCGTCAGCGTATCGCTCACATCGAGCGTGCCGGCCGCAACTGTAATCTTGGCGGCAGTCGGAGTAGTCGCAGCAGCATCGCCGATCGTCAGTTTGCCGAAGGTTTCCGTACCGGAGAAGCTGTGTTGAGTGCCTGTCTTAACAATCGCTTCGGAGACATTCAAGGATCCAGCGGCCTTTGCATTTTCACCCGTTACAGCTGCAGTGGTGCTAAGCGTGCTGTCCTTAGAAATCGTCAGCTTGTCAGCCGCAAAGGCAGCACCGGCACCCACAGTAACATCACCGGTGAAGACCTGCTTGGCATCTTTAGCAGCCGTAGCCGCGTCAGCCATTTCAACGACAGAACCCGTGAAGTTCTTGGAGAGCGTCGTTGCGCCGTCAAATACCGTCGTGCCGGCATTCGTCGAGTCATCGAAGTCGGAGTCGAGAGCGATCTGAGAACCCTTAAGCGTCAGCTTGCCGGCGTTGGCAAACGCAGCGTTCGTGAGCTTGATGACATCAGTACTCTTAACCGTAGCCGTGACGTCCTTGGCAACATTGATGGCCACAGCCGTTGCGGCATTTTCCTTATCAGCCGCTTTGCCGAGCGTAATGGCTCCGCCCGAAATCAATGAGCCAGTACCCGTCTTCGCGTCTCCTGCGATCGTGAAGTTGAGAGAACCTTCTTCAATAGTGACGGTCGACTGAGCTTCCAAGGCTGCAGCAGCAGTGGTACCGGCAAGAGTGATATCCGCCTTCTTAAGAGTAAGCGCACCGCCAGTCCCGTCGCTATTCTTATTCAAGAAAAGCTTGGCAGCCTTGGTGCCGGCTGTAACAGCAATGGTACCGTTGCCCGTAACGGAGCCCTTACCCATCGTGAAATCTTGGCTGTCGGTATAACCCGTCGCATCAACAACGATCTTGCCGCCGTCAAGCGTCACCGTCGTAGTACCCGTATGGTTATATTTATCGGCGTCCCACTTGTCCGTCTTGATATTGCTACCATCTTTATATGTAACGGTAGCCGTACCGGTCACTACCGCCGTTACATTGGTGCTGTCCTTAACGAGGGCACCGTCCGCACCAAGCTTGATGTCAGTGACGGTCGTCGCAGCCATCGCCGCGCCGGCCACGAGAGAAGCGACAGCAGCTGCGACTACAGTCTTCACGGCCTTGCCCTGATAGGAGGAGGCCTTTTCGCTTGTGACCACGACGCCGCGTGTGAGCGACTTAGCCACCTTAAATGTACGATTCATTGTTTTTACTCCAAGATTGATCTTGTATACCCCTGCCAAGTGGAACTGCACTCGAGCCGGGCTGTGCGCAAACACAACGGACATCGTAAAAAATCAAGAATATTAGGGGGGGGGGGATACCCTTAAATGACCATAGCCGCTTTTGTTAGCCTGAAATCGCGAGTTTATCGATATGTGTGATGTAAACCCTATATCGACATCTTGTTGCTTACAGAGAACATTCCTCTTTTTGGGGTGTAGTAGTAACCCTTACTTCATGTAGACGCCTCAGTCAGCGTCCAATCGCTTGATGGCCGGATGTAGCCGCAGTGAAGAGACTGTGGAGACGCTCACAACCCTGGAGTCTCTGAGAGGAACACGCTGTCCTGCCCAATCAACTGGGCCTATGACGACTGCGGGCGGAGCCATTCCGGCCTGAGCTTTCTCGCGTTCTGCGAACGAGTCTTCGAGCAGACCCATCCTCCGATCAGCAAAGCGGAAGTCATTGCCGGCTTCATGCTGCAGCACGGTGCTGATCAGCCCAAAACGCATTCGAAACCGGACCGGCACAGCAAGCCAATCTGGGAATCATCGGCAGCACCGGATTCCAAAGTCGTTCGAATCATCATGTTTGCCGAATGTCCGACGACGGAGCCGCTGGCTGAAAATCCTCCCAAACGGCTGTCCGCTCTAGCTCTTCTGCCTCTTCGCGTTAAGCTGCACCGTGCTCTTTAGAGCGCCTTGGATCTTCTTCGTTCTTTGGGAGAGTCACGGCAGTCGGTTTTCCGACAAACGGGTGACAATGGCGGTCTGTCCTGCTGACAAACGGTATGGCTTTTATGCGTTCTTTGAGGTCTTCAGCAAAAAGCTGCGCATTGACACTCATAACCAGGCGGCTATGTCGTCTTTCTTTCGTCTTTGTTTCCCGATCCCGCAGCATTTGCCGAATCATCGATACCGACCAATGCTCATCACCCGCAGGCTCCATAAAGACGATTCGAACGTCTGCGGATGAAAGCGCCATACCCGTCAGCCTGAAAGGGCCAGCCGATTTCATTGGCAAGACAACGAGCGGCACTAGGGCGTCACCGTGTCGATGGCGCCGAAGCGGCAAGGCGCTTTAGAAGGCATTGCATGGTTCTTAACTCGCTCCGCTAGAGCCGCGGCACACTCGCCAGCAGCCGCTTCGTATAAGCCGCCTTGGGGTGCGTCAGCACCGCTGCCGCAGCACCTTCTTCAACGATTCGTCCGCCCTGCATAACCGCCACGCGGTGGGCAGCGTGCTCCACCACGGCAAAGTTATGCGTGATGAGCAGATAAGCCAAACCGCGCTCGCGCTGCAGACTGCCGAGCAAATTAAGAATTTGTGCCTGTACGGAAACGTCCAAAGCGGAAGTCGGTTCATCGAGCACAATCACTTCAGGCTCAACCGAGAGTGCGCGGGCAATGGCAATGCGTTGACGCTGACCGCCCGAAAATTCATGCGGCAGACGCTCCAGACTTTCGGGAGCGAGTCCAGTCTCCTTCAAAAGCGCCTGCATGCGGAGAAGTCGCTCTGCAGGCGTCAAGTCCGGTCTGAGCGAAACGAGCGCCTCTTCCAAAATCTGCCCCACTGTCATGCGCGGATCAAGCGAAGAAAAGGGATCCTGAAAAACAATCTGTACCTTTCTTCTGAAAGCCGGGCTGCGAGGCCCTGCAACCGGCATTGAAATACCGCCGCAGCGCACAGTACCCTCAGCGAGCAGTCCGTTTCCTAAAAGCCCTAAAGCAGTCAAGGCGGCCGTCGTCTTGCCGCTTCCCGATTCACCGACGAGCGCAAGCGTCTCTGCGCGATGAAGCGCGAGCGTGCAGTCGGGCAAAATAGTGCGGCCGACCGCACGGCCGACAAAAGCCGCGAGCGACTGCGTAAAACCTTTGGGGGCCGTACGCACTGCCGCATGTTGGAGTTCCAGCACAGGCTCTCGTTCGTCTATGGTCACCGCTTCGGGCGCAGCGAACGCCCTGCATTCGGCGGTCGTCTTGTCGCCCGCGAAGATGCACCGCACAGTGCCGAGCCCATCGCGCCGAGACTGAGGAACAGGCGCATACTCAAAGCACTTTGCCTTGGCCCGTGCACAGCGCGGCGCAAAAGCGCAGCCCTTAAGCGGCCCCCAAAGATTCGGCACCGAGCCTTCCACCGGCTGGAGCGGAGCACCGTCCGGCCGCGGCAGCGCACCCAGGAGCGCCTGCGCATAAGGATGCTCCGGATGGGCAAGAAATGCTTCTGTCGGCGCCATTTCGACAATTTCACCCGCATACATCAGTGCAACGCGATCAGCGATCCCAGGCAGCAGCGCAAGGTCATGAGTGATGAAAATAAGCGTCAAACCGCGTTCGTGCTTCAAGTCATTGAGGAGCTCGAGAACCTGACGCGCTACAGTGACATCCAAAGCCGTGGTCGGCTCATCCGCCACCACCACTTTGGGATCTGCCGAGAGTGCCATGGCGATCATCGCGCGCTGCTTCAGACCGCCCGACAACTCATGCGGATAAGCGTCATAAGCTTCTTCCGGGCGAGGAATGCCGACTCGGCGCAGCCACTCGACGGCACGCGCTCTTGCCTCCGTGCGTCCGCACGTCGAATGCGTGCGGATCATTTCTGCCACCTGATCGCCCACCGTCATCACGGGGTTAAAGCTCGTTGCCGGTTCCTGAAAGATCACGGCAATGCCTGCCCCGCGGACGCGCTCCATTTCTTGCTCAGTGAGGGACAAGAGCTCTCGTCCCTCGAGCGTCACCGTCCCCGAAGGCACTTGAGCATCCTCGGGCAGCAGCCGCATCAGCGCCATCGCAGTAAGGCTTTTGCCGCAGCCCGATTCCCCCACAAGCGCCAGCGCTTCACCGCGGCGTACGGTGAAACTCACGCCGCGCACAGGGTGAAGCACGCCGCCCGAGAGCGGCAGATCTATCGTCAGACGGTCGACCGATAAAAGCGACGGTTCACTTTGGATATTCATCAGCACCCCTCCATCAAGCGCGGCCACGGCCCGCGGCACGAGGATCAAAGGCATCTCGAACGGCAGAAGCAAAAATATTGGCCGAGAGCACCAGCGTCACAAGGAAGAGAAAGCTGGCGAGAAGATTCCACCAAATCATGGGGGAGCGCGACAGTTCGCTGCGGGCTGAATTAATCATGGTGCCGAAGGAATGCATGGTGGGATCCACCCCCACGCCGACATAAGAAAGCACGGCCTCATAGAGCACAATGCCGGAAAAGTCGAGCACCGTAACGATCAGGACGATGTGCATCACATTGGGCAGAATATGGCGCCGCATCACCGCAAAAGGCTTCACGCCCAAGGCTTTAGCCGCTGACACGAAGTCGAGCGTGGAGAGCTTCATCGTTTCCGCCCGCAAAAGCCGCGCGAGCGTAGCCCAGCCAGTCATGCCGATGATGACCGCGAGCAGCATCAGCCGCAGATCCGCACGTTCAAGACTGGTTTGATAGAGCTCTGGGTGCTTGTCGAGGAACACCTGCACCATCAGTACGGATGCCGCGATGAGGAGCACGCTTGGAATAGAGGAGATCGTCGTATAAACATACTGAATGACATCGTCCACCCACCCGCGGAAATAGCCTGCGGCAATTCCGAGCGTCAGCGCAAACGGCAGCGTCGCGAGCGTTGCGAGCGAACCGATCACCACCGCCGTTCGAACACTTTTGACCGCTTCATAAAGCACGTCGTTGCCAACTGCATCCGTACCGAAAACATGCCAGTTGGGCCAAATCAGGATAAGCCAGACCATCAGCAGCCAAGCGACTGTAAAGACAAGCATGGCCGGTCTCCACGGGAAACGCCCGTCTCGGTTTCGCATCACCATGAGCGTCTGCGTGAAGGTCGCGTTTCGCCGGCGGGCTATCGCCAAAGCTGTGAAAATCCACGCGAGAAAGGCTGTAACACCGCCCGCGATTGCGGCAATCAGCGTTCCCTTCACCAATTCAAATGTCCTTGTACGGTGCCCAAAGAGTTTCCCCGCATTTTTGAGCGGCTGGAAATCACGTACGGCATGTCCGTCTTTAAAAACCGTCGTCTTGTCGAATTCGCGAAGCGCAAAAGGCATGGAATAGCTGCGCTCATCCCCTGCCGCTTTAAGGCGCTCCAGTATCACAACATCCAAAAGGGACTTCACCTCCGGAGAGTACGCCTGCACGGCACTTGCGGCGTCTGAGGCATCCGCCGGCGGCAGTGCGTCGCGCCAATGAATGGAGTCCATGAGCGCCGTCAGCAGAAAAATCGCCAGTACGGCAGCCGAGGCTGCTGCAGAAGGCCTCGCAAAAACCATGCGCCAGCGGCGAGCCAATTCCGGCGATCGGCGAACATGACGGACGGCCAATATGAGGAGGACGAAAAGCCCCCACGCAACAAAGTCAGTCGGAAGGAAAACAGGAAGCATGACGAATTGAGCGGTGTTCTGACGAGTCCTGAGAGAGCCTTGAGCGCATCAAGCGAGTCGGATGCGCGGATCCACCCAGGCATAAACAATATCGGTAGCAATCAAGCCGATGATGTAGGCGAAGGTGCCGAGAAAAACCATCGTGCGTACGACGGAAAAGTCCTGTGCCCCCAAAGCGTCGATCGTATAGCTCCCCAGCCCGGGAATGCCGAAGAAGCTTTCCATAATGAGGCTTCCCATAAAAAGCATTGGAATCACCGCTACCGACGAGGTGATGATGGGAAGCGCAGCATTTCGGAGCACATGACGCCGCAGTACTGCGCCTTCAGATAACCCCTTGGCGCGTGCCGTACGAACATAGTCGCGGCCGATTTCCTCGAGAAACATCGCTCGATAAAGGAGCGTATCGCTTCCCAAACGCGAAAAGAGCGCAATCAGCACCGGCAGCACCAGGAACGCCGTGCATCCCCAGCCATCCGCCCATCCTGAAATGGGGAAAAGCCGCATCAGCTTTGAAAAGAGCCACTGGCCCACAATGATGTAAAAGAGCGAGGAAATGGACATCAGAAAGACAGAGAGCCCAATGGCTGCCGCCTCCACCCTCGTTCGGCGAAAAAGCACCACCAAAAGCGACCAGGCTACCATCACGATGAGGCCGAGCAGAAAAGTCGGTACGGCGAGCGCCAGAGAGGGCCACATGCGGGTTGAAATTTCGTAGCCGATATCGCGGCCCGAGTCGCTGCGGCCGAAATCAAAGAAGAGGAGCGGCACGCTTCGCTCAAAGAAAACCGTGTCCGTTATTTTTTGCACACCCTCGGCCGCTGTATTGATGAAGAGCGGTTTGTCGAGACCGCGCGCCGCTTTCCAAGCCTCTATGGCATCAGCCGTCACGCGGCGGCCGCCCAAATTGAGCCGCGCCATGTCGTCGGGCGTATTAACGGCAAAAAAGAGCACGAACGTGATGAGATTGACGCCAAGCAGAATCAAAATGCCGTAGACCACGCGGCGAAGCAAATAGTTGATCATCAGCGGCTCCTTCCATTCGACTTCAGCGGCCGCAGGCGCCTGGCCTGTCGGCGAGCGAGCACTGCAAGAGCTCCCCAAACGAGGAGTCCGATCCCAAGCGCAATAACAGCAAGCGGCCAAAGCACAGGACGATTCCATTCCCGAATTTTCGCCAGCCGAAGATCTGCATCAACGTCGTAGTACTGCAGCGCGTTCTGCACCAATCCGGAAGGCTTGGCATTTTCAACCCAGGACTGATAAGCCGCTGCGGCCGGCGGGAAATAGCCAAAGAGAATGGGGGCATCCTGCTGCAGAATCTCAACCATTCGGTCGATGAGCGCAGCCTTCTGCGGCCCGTCTTCTAAGAGCCGCATTTCACGGAAAACCTGGTCAAATGCCGGATTCTCATAGTTGGCCGCATTCTCTCCCTCATGCGCCACCTTGCCATTGGGACCGTAAAAGAGAAAAAGGAAATTTTCCGCATCCGGATAATCGGCGTTCCATCCCCAGAAGAAGATTTGCGCGGCCCCCTTGCTCATTTTTTCTTGGAAGCGGTTGTAATCGGTGGCACGGATCTCAAGCTGAATCCCGAGTTTTTTAAACTGCCGCTGGTACCACTCCAGATAGGCGCTCGACCCCTGCGCGGCATTCTGATAGTCAAAAAAGAGCACTAAAGGCTCACCCGTCTGAGCATTGCGCCCGTCAGGCCACCCGGCTTTGGCAAGCAGCTCTTTGGCCCGTTCAATCGGCTTTCTGATCACCTGCTGATTGTGCTTTTCATACACCACAGGATTAAAAGCTTCCGGACCGTCAGCCCGCCAGCCAAAGAGACCGGGCGGAATCGGTCCATGTGCCGGCATGCCTTGGTTTTTCTGGAAGATGGCAATATTTTCCTCCCAATCGACCGCGATTGAAATCGCCTGGCGCAGCGCGCGATGCCGCTCAGCTTCTTCCGGGGTTGATCCGCCGCCCACAACGGGATCGAGCCAATTAAATCCCAGATACCAAAGTCCAGCCATCACGGTTTTAGGAAACTGCAGTCCGCGGCCGCCGTAAAGCGCCGCCTTGTCCGGATCGTCATCCATTGCGACCAAATAGCCGAGCCCCGTATCGACTCGATCGATAAACGGACTGTCGTAATACCCCGCCAAAAATTTCGACTGCAGCGGCATGGCTTCTTTTTCCACTTCAAAAACCACGCGGTCAACGAGCGGCAGAGGTTTGCCGCAGTCCTTTAGGAGGCCTTTTTTCTCATCGTCGGGCTCACCCGTGCAGGGATAAAAACCGTGCTTATAAAGCGGATTCCGTTCGAGCACATGCAGGCGATTTTCGCGGAAGCTCTGCATACGAAAGGCTCCGGTGCCGACAGGCCAGGTATCGAGCGATACGTTGTTGGCTCGCAATCCCGCCTGTGCATAAAAGCGCTCTGCTTCCTGCGGCATCGGTGCGAAAAAGGTCATCGCGAGCCAATAGGCAAATTGGGGGTCTTTGCCGTGAATGCGGATTTCCAACGTATGGTCGTCAATAACTCGAACTCCCTCAAGGGGCTCTGCCATCAGATCAAAAAATGTCTCTTCAGAGGCGCCGGCATCACGCATGGCCCGCCACTTGGCGTCAAGCCGCTTTTTAAAATCGGGAAAACCCACAATGCGTGAACTCATCGTGCCGTAAATCGGGCTCACCACCTGAGGACTTGCAATACGGCGAATGCCGTTGGCGTAATCTGCAGCCGTGAGCTCTCGTGTGCCCGCTTCAGGCAGATCAAAAGGACTGCGCACGCGGGCTGCCAAGTCCGCATCTAGGTGGTGGTAGCGAAAAGCGCCCTGCTCATCTTTGGCAAAGGCCGGATGCGGCGCATAAAAAATGCCTCGGCGGATCTTAAGCACATAGCGGGACTCCGCCACCGCTTCCGGATCGGCATCCGCCGGCAGCTCCTTTCCACTTTTGTCGAAGTACTTTGGCTCGGCCACCTTTTCAACCGTGCGGGGCTCGAGCTCATAGGGCCGCTTCAGATAGGCGTACTGGTAAGGCGGCTCATAGATGGAATAGGTATAGGCCGTTTCATCACTCGAATATGACCGCTGCGGATCAAGCGTCCGCGGACTTCTGCCGCCAAACGCTGTAAAAAGCGTCTTTTCGCCGTACTCAGCAAGCGGCCGCGGATTGTTGGTAACATCCGGAAGCGTAAAAAGCAACGCCACAAACACGAGCACTGCGGCAGCAGCCGCCCAAACGGCACGTCGACTGAAAAGACTGTGCGCAGGATCGGTCTTAGCCGTCAACGCGGACGCATGGTCGTTTATCGATCTCCGGCCTTGGGTCAATTTGTGTTCTCCTATCCATCTGAAACAGACTTTCGCAGACCTGCTTCAGTACAGCAATCTTTTGCGATTTTTTGCCGTCGACGCTCCTACAGGTCAACAGCTGCTGAAGAGCACCTATACTACGGGATCACTCGAACGACGGCGGGATAAATGCACTGTGGAACACGATTTGAAGCGCTTCCGCTGATGCTGCTCGTATGGTCTTCGAATCCAAATTTTCCGCTCCAGCAGTCCGAATGCCCGCAAAAGCCTTCTGCCAGACTGGAGCCTTCGAAACGCATTTCTCCTCATGCCAGAATTCACAGCCGAATTCCCTGTTGAGGTTTACTGGGAAGACACCGATGCCGGCGGCATCGTCTATCACAGCAACTACCTCAAATTCATGGAGCGCGCCCGCTCGAACCTCCTCAAGGAGCTCAAAGTCGCGCAGGCGAATTCGCTCACCGATCCCGACGGCGTCCTTTTTGTTGCCGTAAGCGTGGCCATCCGCTACCGTCGAGCCGCCAAGCTCGAAGACCACCTGACCGTGCGCACGCGCATCAAGACATTGCGGCGCGCCTCAATCGTCTTTGAGCAAAATGTTTATCGAGGCAGCGAACTCATTACTGAAGGCGAAGTGCGTGTCGGCGCTGTGAGCCGCCGCACGATGGCGCCGGCTGCAATGCCGGAGTCGCTCTACGAAAAAATCCGCGCGCTGCTCGACCTTGCCGACTAAATTCCAGTTCATTCATTCCGACAAAGCTTTCCATTATGAACACCACTGCCGATCTTTCGATCCTCACGCTCATCGCCAACGCGAGTCTGGTCGTGAAGGCCGTTCTCGCTATTCTGATCGTGCTTTCGCTTGCAAGCTGGACGGTCATCTTCCAGAAATTCTTCGTCGTGCGCCGCGCCATGCGTCAAACCGACGATTTCGAGTCGCGTTTTTGGAGCGGCACGGAACTCACGAAACTGCTCGACACGGCCAACCGCTCCCGCGACACTTCCGGCATGGAAGAGCGCATCTTTGCCGCCGGTATGAACGAATTCATGAAACAGCGTCAAACGGCCGGAGCTGCCGATACGGTCAACAGCGTCTCCCGCGCTATGCGGGCAGTCTTTACCCGTGAGATGGACCGACTTGAAAACGGTTTGCCGATGCTTGCCTCCATCGGTTCCACTTCACCCTACATTGGTCTTTTCGGCACGGTTTGGGGCATCATGAACGCTTTCACGGGGCTCTCGAGCCTTGAAAACGCGAGTCTCGCCGTTGTTGCGCCGGGCATTGCCGAGGCGCTGGTAGCCACTGCCATCGGCCTCTTTGCCGCCATTCCTGCAGTCGCCGCCTACAACTACTACAACAACCGCGTTGGCCGTCTCTCCAACCGCGTTGACGGCTTCAGCGAAGAATTCCTCAACATTCTCGAGCGCCAATCGCGCTGATTCCGGAGGAACTCTCAATGGCTCTCAGCAGCAAAAGCCGCCGCCGCGGCCTGATGGCCGAGATCAACGTCGTTCCCTACATCGACGTGATGCTCGTGCTCGTCGTCATCCTGATGGTTGCCGCCCCCTTTGTGAATCCGAGCGTCGTCAACCTGCCATCCGTCAACAAAGCGTCGAAAGCACCTGAAAAAGTGGTCGAAGTCGTCGTTTATCCCGACGGCCGTCTGTCGCTTCGCGCAGGCAAGGAAATGCAGCCGACTGACATGCCTGGACTGGTTGCCGCCGTTCGTTCTGCGCAGGCCGGGGATGCAAAAGTTCCCGTGGTGATTGCCGCCGATAAGGATGTGCGGTACGAAGATGTCGTGAACGTCATGAAACTTTTGCAGAGCGCAGAAGTTGAGCGCGTCGGACTTTCGCTCAAGGTTGAGCGGCCTACGGCCGCCCGCTGATGCCCATTGAAGGATCTTTTCTATGAGCATCAAGCCACCCATCAGCGGTTTTAATCGAGAGCATCAGGCGGATCGCCGGGACATGTTTCCCGCCGCACTCCTTTCGGTTGCCGTGCACGGCGCGCTCTTTGTGGGTCTCTTTACTGCGTTCCAATGGAATACGTCCGAGGAGGCCGTTTATGCGGAACTTTGGGCGCCGGAAGAAATTTCCGGCGGCAACGATCCGTCCGGCGTAGCTGAAAAGCTTCCGGAAGTTAAGAGCAAAGACACCGAAGAGCAGCAGGAGGAGAAAGCTGCTGCTCCAGAACCCAACCCGCCCGCAGAGCCTCCACCCGCTGCCCAGCCCGAACCCGCCCAGCCCACTCCTGAAGACATCGCTCGCGAGAAAGCCCAAGAAGCTCAGCGCATTGAAGAGGAGCAGATCGCCCGCGCAGCTCAGGAGGAACTTGAAGCTCGCCGCCAAGAAGCCGAACGTATTGCGCAGGAGCGCGCCCGCGCCGAAGAGATTGAGCGCATGCGTCAGGAAGCTATCGAGGCCGAGCAGCGCCGTCTAGCCGAAGAGGCTCGCCGGGAAGAAGAAGAGCGCATCGCTCAGGAACGTCTTGCCGAGCAGGCAAAACGAGCGGAAGAGGAACGTCAGGCCGAAGAAGCCCGTCGTCAGGAAGCCGCGCGTCTGGCCGAAGAAGCACGTAAAGCTGAGGAAGCCAAAAAGGCCGAAGAAGAGCGCCTTGCCGCTGAAGCCGAAGCGAAGCGAATCGCTGAAGAGTTAAAGCGCGAAGAAGCCGAACGCCAAGCACAGGAAGCCGCTCAAAAGGCTGCGGCGGAGCGTCAGGCTCGGGAAGCCGAACAAGCCAAACGCCGCATTGCTCAGCAAGCGCGTGAACGCGAACTCGCTCGTCTTGCAGCCAAGATTGACCCGAATGCGCAGCGCTCGGGCACCACTCGAGGTGATCAGCGCAACTTCCGCCGAAGCCTCACCGGCTCCGCACTGGCCACCTGGTCCAACAGAGTGCGTGCCTGCATCCGCCCGCACATCTTGTTCGACGTTCCGGTCAATACGCCTCGCGGACGTTATGTCGCAGAATATCAAGTGCGCCTGCAATCCGACGGCAAACAAATCGGCTCGCCCGAACTCAAAAAGAGTTCTGGGCTCTCCGCTTACGATACCAATGTCCTGCGTGCCATTCGCCTGTGTAATCCGTTCCCGCAGCCCACTGGCGGCGAAGCTATTCCAAGCGTGCTGACCATTACGTTCGATCCGGTGGACGATACTGCCGGCAAGTGATGGCTGCCCGTTTGCTGCGCCTAAAATAAATCGGCCTGCAGAATCCAAATCTGCAGGCCGATTTATTGGCTGCTGGCTCAGTATGCGCCGATCACATCGGCGCATCATCCCTGCGTTTTAGTCGCGCTTGATACGGCCGACAATGAAGGCTGCCGCATCGGCAACCGGGACCATCGTCTTTTCGGCCAAATTCGTACGCTCAGCGTATTCGATTTCGCCGTTCTTCAGACCGCGGTCACCGATCACCACGCGGTGCGGCACGCCGATCAGCTCCCATTCCGCAAACATCACGCCCGGACGCATATCACGGTCATCGAGAATAACGTCAACACCGCGCGCCTTCAGGTCTTCGTAAAGCGCATCAGCCGCCTTGCGAACATCTTCACTCTTGGCGTAGTTCATCGGACAGATGACCACTTCAAACGGCGCGATGGCATCGGGCCACTGGATGCCTTTGTCGTCATGGCGCTGCTCGATCGCCGCCCCCGCCACGCGGGTAACGCCGATGCCGTAGCAGCCCATCTGCATGGGCTTCGGCTGGCCGTTTTCATCGAGGAAAGTGGCGTGCATCGGTTCGCTGTAGCGCGTGCCGAGGAAGAACACATGACCGACTTCAATGCCGCGCTGCAGACGCAGAACGCCCTTGCCGTCGGGAGACTTGTCGCCTTCGACCACATTGCGCAGATCCATGACGACAGGCTCGGGCAGATCTCGCCCAAAGTTGACGCCCGAATAGTGGAACCCTTCTTCGTTCGCACCGCAGCAGAAATCAGACATGTCGGCAGCCGTCTTATCGGCATAAATAGCGATATCGCTCTTCACGCCGACCGGCCCAAGGTAACCCGGCTTGGAACCAAATGCGGCAAGAATTTCCGCATCAGTGGCAAACCGGAAGCCGTCCTTGAGTTCCGGAATATGGCCAGCCTTCACTTCGTTGAGTTCGTGGTCAGCACGAAGCAGCACAAGCACAATCTTCGCCGGAATCGGCTCGCCTTTTTCATTGGTACGGTCCGCAGCAAGCACGACGCTCTTGACGCAGCTGAGGAACGGCAGGCCCAGATATTCCGCCACGAGCTCGCATTTTTCCTTGCCCGGCGTAGCGCGCTTTTCCAAAGCGGCTGTCGGCGCTTTGCGGCCGTCAAGGACGGATGATGCGTCGGCAAGTTCAATGTTGGCGGCGTAGTCCGAATCCGGGCAGTAGGCAATGACGTCCTCACCGGCATTGGCGATCACCTGGAATTCATGCGAACGCGAGCCGCCGATGGAGCCCGTATCGGCGCGAACAGCACGGAAAACGAGACCAATACGGGTAAAGATGCGCTGATAGGCCGCATACATCTTGTCGTAAGAAAGGCCAGCACCGGCTTCATCACGGTCAAACGAATAGGCGTCCTTCATCGTGAATTCACGACCGCGCATCACCCCGAAACGCGGACGGCGCTCGTCGCGGAATTTCGTCTGAATGTGGAAGAAATTCACCGGCAGCTGACGCCAGCTCTTGATTTCCTGACGGGCGACATCGGTGATGACCTCTTCGGACGTCGGCTGCAGCACGAAGTCGCGCATATGACGATCTTTGATGCGCAGGAGTTCGGGACCGTACTTCTCCCAGCGTCCGGTTTCCTGCCAGAGTTCTGCAGGCTGCACCATCGGCATCAGCAATTCAATCGATCCGGCACGAACCATTTCGTCGCGGATAATGTTTTCAATTTTGCGGATGACGCGAAGGCCAAGCGGCATGTAGGTATATACGCCGGCGGCAAGCTTCTTGATCATGCCGGAGCGAATCATGTACTGCTGGCTGATGACGTCGGCATCGGCCGGCGCTTCTTTGAGAGTCGAAATGAAAAAGGAACGGGCTCGCATATCAAATGGAGGCACCCGCCGCGGCGTCTTCCGCCAGGGTGCTTAAAAAAAAGGAATGCCGCTCCGGAATTTCAAAACGCGGGGAGCGGCTGAGAATCAACGCGTTATTGTACTTTTTCGCACCTTCAGAGGACGACCAAGTTGTCGCGATGGATCATTTCGGGCGCATCCATGCTGCCTAAAATCTGCATGACTTCATCGGTATGGGCACGGCAGATGCGGCGGGCTTCAGTGCTTGAGTACCCCACCAGACCGCGAGCAATCTCGCAGCCGGCTTCGTCAACGCACACCACCATTTCTCCGCGCTTGAATTCGCCCTCCACGGCTTTCACGCCGACCGGAAGGAGTGACGTGTGATCTCGCTTAAGCGCTCTGACAGCACCCGAATCCAGAACGAGTCTGCCAGCCGCCCGCAGATGGTCGGCAATCCACTGCTTCTTGGCATGGAGCACTGAAGAAGCGGGGCTCAGGTGCGTGCCGATCGCTTCGCCCTGGGCGAGCCGTACGAGCACGTTTTCTTCTCGGCCGGAAGCAATGATGGTGCCGGCGCCCGAACGTGCTGCGCGTTTGGCGGCCAGAATCTTCGTGATCATGCCGCCCTTGGAGAGCGTGCTTGCTGCGCCCCCAGCCATCTTTTCCAAAGCCGGATCACCGGCTTGAGCAAATTGGACGAACTCCGCATCCGGATTGGATCGGGGATCCGCCGTGAAAAGACCTCGCTGATCCGTCAGAATCACGAGCACATCAGCTTCCACAAGGTTCGTCACCAAAGCGCCCAGCGTATCGTTGTCGCCCACTTTGATTTCTTCGGTCACCACGGTGTCATTCTCATTGATAACGGGAACGATGCCGAGTCCCAGCAGTTCAATGAGCGTCATGCGGGCATTCAAATACTGCTCTCGGTCCGCCAGATTGGCGTGGGTAAGGAGCACCTGAGCGGTCTTGATGCCGTGACGGCCGAAATGTTCTTCATAGGCCTGCGCAAGCCCCATCTGTCCCACCGCGGCGGCAGCCTGAAGCTCACAGACGCGAGTCGGTCGAGTTTCCCAGCCGATACGAAGCACGCCCTCGGCAATAGCGCCAGAGCTCACCAGGAGCACTTCGCGGCCCATCGCGCGGAGCGCGGCAATTTGACCGGCCCAACGCTCGATCGCACGAACATCAAGACCGCGTCCGTCATTGGTAACCAATGCGCTCCCAACCTTGACAACAATGCGACGCGCCTCTTTAAGAAGCGATTCCTGACCGACCATGGCGTCTTCTCCTATGGAAATTGCACGACAGGAAAGCCGCTCACACGGGGCTTGATGCGGCTTTCGGACTTAAAACTGATGTTCGAATCAATGCGCTGCCGGATCGTACGGTTCGGCGTTCTCCCGCTCTTCATCAAAACGCTCATCGTCGAGAAACGCGCGTTCGGCGCGGCGGTCTTCGTCGACCTTCTGAGCAAGCGCATTGAGAAGCGTGGTCAAACCCTCACGCGTTGCAGCTGACACCGCAAACACAGGTTCGCCTTCACGGGCGAAGGCCGAGCGGAACTTCTCAACCAATGCGTCGCGCTCTTCCTCGGGCACGAGATCCATCTTGTTGAGCACTACCCAGCGAGGCTTGGCGGCAAGTTCCGGATCGTACTTTTCGAGTTCAGCCACGAGTGCATGCGCCTGTTCGAAGGGATCGACCGTATCGTCCAAAGGCGCCGCATCGATGACATGCAGCAGCACTTTCGTGCGGGAAAGGTGGCGCAGGAACAAATGTCCGAGACCGGCACCCTCCGCAGCGCCTTCGATCAGCCCGGGAACGTCGGCCAATACAAAGCTCTGCTCGGGCCCCACACGAACGACACCCAGATGGGGGTGCAGCGTGGTAAAGGGATAGTCGGCGATCTTAGGCCGAGCATTGGAGACGGCCGTAATGAGCGTGGACTTGCCGGCATTAGGCATACCGAGGAGGCCTACATCAGCGAGCACCTTCAGCTCCAGTTCGAGCGAACGGTACTGACCAGGTTCTCCCGGCGTAAATTGACGCGGCGCGCGATTCACTGAGCTCTTGAAGTGAAGATTGCCGAGTCCTCCCTTGCCGCCTGCGGCGAGGAGCTGACGTGCGCCATGCTCGTTAAGATCGGCCACAATCTCACCCGTATCGGTATCGCGGATGATGGTACCCACCGGCATGCGCAGGACAACGTCCTTGCCGCCCGCACCGTAGCAGTCCGCCCCTCGGCCGTTTTCACCGTTAGGCGCAAAAAACTTACGGGTGTACTGATAATCCACCAGCGTATTGATGTTGCGGTCGGCTTCAGCCCAGACCGAGCCGCCGCGGCCGCCGTCGCCGCCGTCAGGACCGCCCTTCGGAATGAACTTCTCGCGGCGGAAGCTAGCGGCACCATTGCCGCCTTTGCCGCCCTGAACTTCGATATTGGCTTCGTCGACGAATTTCACGTTGAACCTCGAAAAAAGTCGGGGTAAAAAATCAAACAATCAGAATAACAAAAGCCCAGCCGGGAGATCCGCGCTGGGCTTTGTTTTAACCGGACCGGAAGCTTCCCTTGGCGGGAAGCCTCTGGTGCTGCCGGCCTCGCTGATCTCTAATTTAGGATCAGAGAGCGGTCGGTTCGACGTGAACGTAGTGGCGGCCGAAGGCGCCCTTCACTTCGAACTTGACGGTGCCGTCAACGAGGGCGTAGAGCGTGTAGTCCTTGCCCGTGCCGACGTTGTTGCCGGCGTGGAACTGCGTGCCGCGCTGACGAACGATGATGCTGCCAGCGTTGATGGCTGCATTGCCGAAAACCTTCACGCCAAGACGCTTCGCCTTGGAGTCACGACCGTTGCGGGTGGAGCCGCCGCCTTTCTTGTGTGCCATTTTCTATGCTCTGCTGAAAAACTGGGTTGAAGGATGAATCAAGCGTTGATCGCGTCGATACGCACTTCGGCGAAGTGCTGGCGATGACCGCCGGACTTCATGGAGTGCTTACGACGACGGAACTTGAAGATGCGGACCTTGTCGTGGCGGCCGAGCGCAACGATGGTGCCCGTCACGGTAGCGCCCTCAACGAGGGGAGCGCCGACCTTGAGGCCTTCTTCGCCGGAGACAGCGAGAACTTCGCTGAAAGTAACCTGAGAGCCGGCGTCCTGGCCGAGGAGCTCGACCTTGAGCGTGTCGCCGACGTTGACGCGGTACTGCTTACCGCCCGTCTTGATGATCGCGTACATGTAATAAAACCTCGCCGTCCCGCTTCAGTCTGCTTGCAGCAAACCTGCGCGAAACCTTTTTGTACTCGACGAACCTCGAACGCCCGGAGAATTCCGAATGCCGCCCGATAAGTGCGTCCATTGCGTGGAAAGGTGCGCATTATTTCATTGCGGAAACTTCTTCGTCAAGCGAAAAGCTTGGATTTCTTGCGAAACTCAGGCAAACACACTCAGCATTGCGCACTTGCCGCGCGGTCTGCTGCCGCAGGCTCGATATACTTTGCTCACAATTCTTTTTGCCCGCGGATGTCATGCATCCCGCAGTTCGCATTTTTCTTCCTGAGGCTATATGACCCAGACCGCATCCTCAACCGACCCCAAGGTGCTTGTCCAGCGCCTGCTCGCCCCCATTGCGGACGACATGAAGGCGGTTGACGACTATATCCGCGCTGAGCTTGCAAGCGATGTCAGCCGCATGCACGAAATCAGCGAATACATCACCAGCGCCGGCGGAAAGCGCATGCGTCCTGCGCTCCTTATTCTCATCAGCCGAGCGCTGGGGTATAAGGGCGACCTCTGCTGCTATCTCGGCGCAACCATTGAGCTCCTGCATACGGCTACGCTGATGCACGACGATGTGGTTGATGAAAGCAATCTTCGCCGAGGCCGCCCCACTGCCAATGCCCGCTGGGGCAACGGCGCAGCCGTTCTTGTCGGCGACTTCCTCTATACCCGCTCCTTCCAAATGATGGTGCGGGCGGGCAATCTTCGCGTCATGCAGGCGCTCGCCGATGCCGCCAACCGCCTCTCCGAGGGTGAGGTTGTGCAGATGGTCAATGCTCATGATCCGTCGGTTGACGAAACACGATACTTCCGAGTGATTGAACGCAAGACGGCCTGTCTCTTTGAGGCCGGTGCCCGAATGGCTGCTGCCATTGCCGAGTGCAGCAAAGAGCAGGAAGAAGCCGTTGCGCAATATGCTCTGGCGCTCGGCAACGCTTTCCAGATTGCCGATGACATCCTCGACTACACGGGCGTTGCCGCCGATATTGGCAAGAACCTCGGAGCAGATCTTCGCGAAGGGAAAATGACGCTCCCGCTCATCTATACGCGTGAACTCACAACGCCCGAAGGCCGAGCTCTCATCGACGAGGCCGTTCGGAAAGGGGATGGACCCTTTGACAAAATTACAAAGCTTGTAGTAGACTGTGGGGCTCTTGACCGATGCAGTCTTCGAGCGGAAGCCGAGTTAGAGAGAGGCCGTCAGGCTCTTACAAAACTTCCTCCTTCCATTTTCAACGAAAGTCTGCTAGAATTACTGTCCTTCACTGTTAGACGTGATCGATAACGTCAAATCGGTAAAGACCTCGGGGTGTAGCTCAGCCTGGTAGAGTACTACGTTCGGGACGTAGGAGTCGGAGGTTCGAATCCTCTCACCCCGACCAGGATTCTTAAAAAGGTCGTCGCAAGACGGCCTTTTTTGTTGTGTCTAACTCTACAGGTCCCTTGCGGCTCTAGGGAAGCCGAGCGCCGTTTTGGCGCGTATGGGCGTGTCTGCCACTCTCAAACCTTGTGTACAGCTCTTGACGGATGTCCACCAAGATGTACACCATAGAACCACGGTTCGCCAAAACGGCGAAATCTGATCGGATTTTTGGTGTACATCGGGAAAGGAGCCTACTGAGATGCCTAGAGTTGCAGAGAGGATGACAGAAAAGCGCCTGCGGAGCCTGACGAAAGGTTGCTCCTGCGGCGTCGTTCCCGGCCTTGAGGTGCGCGTGCGCACACTGGGCGACGGGAGCACAGCAAAGTACTTTCTCCTTCGGGACCGCGCGACGGGAAAGGCGTACCAGATCGGGCAATACCCGAAAGTCTCGCTCTCCGATGCTTTCAAGACTGCGGCCGAATGGCGGGAAAAAATTAAGGCGGGGATTGATCCGGTTGCGGAGAGAAAAGCGCTGCGCATGTCTCTTCAGGCTGAAGAGCCCGCGCCTGCTGTTCTAACTGTCCGGGAGATGGTCTACGGGTGGATTCGGTTCAATGAGGAGCGCGGGAGATGGAAGAACGCTCGCAAGCCGAAGGAGCGCGTATGGGATGGGTACTGCAACAACCACTTCTCGCCGGACTTTCTTTCGATGCCGGCGAAGGACGTGACTGCTGAGCGTCTTTACGATGAGTTGGGGGAGAAGTGGCGCACCATGATCGATACGCCGGAGAGGATTCTGAGCGATATGCGGAACGCTTTCGACTGGGCGATGCGGCAGGAGATGATTCCCATAATGATGAATCCGGCCCGTGTCGCGGGCGGGAAGCTCGGCGATATGCTGTCCCTCGCTCGTCCCGAGGGCGGGCACGAACCTGCGCTGCCGCCTAAGCGCATGCCGGCTTTCTTCGCTGAACTGATGAAGCTCGTGCCGCGCAGTCAGTCCGCGCGCTGTCTGGCCTTTGCCATTCTCACGTCAGCCCGCAATTCGACCGCCAGAGAGGCCACGTGGGACGAGATTCAGCAGGACGATGAGGGCCAATGGTTCCACGTCATCCCGCGCGAGCGGATGAAAATGAAGTCCGACAAGATTCCTTTTGACCGGAAAACGCCTCTCTGCGCTCCGGCGAAAAGTCTTCTGGATACCGCTCCGCGCTTCCCGGGCGAAGGCCGCAACTTCATCTTCCCGAACATCAATCAGGGCAACTTATTGCCCTTCTCGCTTGATGCGGTTCGCTCTCTACTGAAGAGAATGCACGACAAGCAGCGGGCGATCGACGGCATAGGTTGGGTCGATCCGGAGCAAAAGGCGAAGGACGGCAAGCCGAGAATTGTCACCCTTCACGGTCTGGCGCGGGCCACTTTCAACACGTGGGCGAAGGACGCGAAGGGTTATGGTCACAAGTCTTTCTCCCGCGACTTGCGGGAAAGCTGTCTCGATCACCGAAACGAGAGCTATCAGTGCGCTTACGACCGTGAGCAGGCGCTGGGCGACATGAGAGATGTCT
>ONZT01000155.1_pt1 | contig 69854 bp, 59 predicted proteins | sample 1671571 | NCBI WGS metagenome assembly ONZT01 (sample SAMN06348170, study PRJEB24527) | human gut metagenome | biome: human gut; feature: ankylosing spondylitis patient; material: feces | host: Homo sapiens | place: China | collected 2015-10
ACCAGATGGAGAAAAGACGGAAAAATAGAATTATTTTGAGTCACAGATATAGCGATACTCGATTTAGGCGGAAAAAAACTGGAAGTTCACACTATATACTGACGGATTGATTTTATTTCTACGAACATATTGTTCTTTTTTATTATAATATATTTGTTTTATAAGAACAAGTGTTTTTATGAACTATTCGAGCAGATATGCTCAAAGGTGCAATTCATCCCTTCACCTATAGAGATGAGGGAATTCTTGCTACATTTGTTAAAAAAAGCATAACACAAAAAATAAAATTGTACTACCTCAGATACAATTATTTCAAAAATCTGTGGAGCAGTTTTTCGTTGCGTGGTTTGTACGGCTGGTAGCGCATCGAAAGGTCGATCCATGTTTTCTTGTCCACGATACTCTTGTAATGGGAAAAAGTCCGGAAGCCTTCTTCGCCGTGGTATGCACCCATGCCGCTTTCGCCAAAGCCACCAAATCCCATCTCAGAAGTGGCAAGATGGATCAGCGTATCATTGATACAGCCGCCGCCGAAACTGCATTCTTCCATGAACTTTCGGGCTGTTTTACGCCGTGAAGTAAAAATATAGAGCGCGAGGGGATGTGCCATGGAATTGATTTTTGGAATAACCTCATCCATAGAATCATAAGTTATAATTGGAAGGACCGGGCCAAAGATCTCCTGCTGCATCACAGGATCCTCGAAGGACACAGAGTCGAGGATAGTCGGTTCAATGCGAAGGGTATCAGGATCGGATTTCCCGCCATAAGCGACTTTGCCGGAAGAGATCAGGTCGCAGAGCCGGTCAAAATGTTTCTCATTGATGATCTTGCCGTAATCAGGATTCTGAAGTGGTGTTTCAGAATACTGCCGCCGGATCTGTTTGATCAGATGCTTCATGAGACGGTCCTTGATCTTGCGGTCGCAGTAGATATAATCCGGGGCGACGCAGGTCTGCCCGCAGTTTAAGAATTTACCGAAGACGATCCTGCGTGCGGCGAGCTTGAGATTACATTTCCGGTCTACGATGCAGGGACTTTTGCCGCCAAGCTCCAGGGTGACCGGGGTGAGGAACTGACTTGCCTTTGCCATGACTTCCCTGCCGACATGCTGGCTTCCGGTAAAAAAGATATAGTCAAAATGCTGGTTCAAAAGGTTGGTATTTTCATCCCGACCGCCGGTGACAACAGAGACAAGTTCCGGTTTAAAACATTCCTGTACCAGAGTCTGAATGAGCGTTGTCGTGGCAGGAGAGTAGGCACTTGGCTTGAGGATCACGGTATTTCCGGCTGCAAGCGCGTCGATCAGCGGTTCGATCGAGAGGAGAAACGGATAGTTCCACGGACTCATAACAAGGACTATCCCGTAAGGAACAGGCTTCTTGTAACTGCGCGCGGCAAACTGGGACATCGGAGTATGGACATCCTGTTCTTCAGCATATTCATCGACATTTCGGATCATATGTGTCAATTCGTTCAGGACCAGACCGGTTTCACACATGTAACTTTCGAAAGAACTTTTGCCAAGGTCTTCTCCAAGGGCTTTGTTGATATCTTCTTCATGGGCTGTGACCCAGTCTTTCAGTTTTTTCAGATGTTCGATCCTGGTTTTGACAGGACGGGTCGCCCCGGTATAAAAATAACTTCGCTGAAGTTCGACTAGTTTTTTGATTTCTTCTTCTGTCATAATAATTTCCTTTTTTATTTCAAGGATAACAGTCAGAAGAAAAAATGTCAACCCATCGAAAAGTCTGAATATTCAATCGAAAATTGTTGTATAAAGACGATTCCTGTGGTAAAATAAAAAATATAATAATAAGAAAGGGAAGAGGATTTTTATATGAATAAAGGAAGAAAAATACTCAAAAAAGCAGCCTCCGTTGCACTTGGTTCTTCTATGGTCCTGACAGGGGCAAGCATCGCATTTGCAGCAGGATCTTATCAGGAAACAGCCAAAACATCTCTTGATGCTATGGTATCTTCTGTCGCAGGTGCTGTTGATGATTATGCACAGAATATGGACAAGGCATTTGCTGGTTCCACCGGCAAGATGACACTCACCGTGGAGGATACCGGAAAGGCAATCCTCGGAACACTTCTTGGTCAGGAAGACATGAGCTGGCTTCAGGATCTGACTATGGATATGAAAGTTTCTGTCAAGGACGGAACAGAGGCAATCGCTTCCACGATCCTTTTGAATGACCAGAAACTCTGTGATCTCAATATATACGAAGATCTGTCAGAGATGAAACAATACATTCAGATCCCGGAAGTTTCTGATGCATATCTTGCACTGGATCCTGCCGGCAGTGCAGACGAGACAACGCAGGAATTTATGAAGGAATATATGAATGCTTTATCTGATATCACCAGTGTAATACCAGATGGAAAGACGGTCAGCACACTTCTTGACCGCTATGGAAATCTTGTGATCGATAATATGGAAGAGGGAACCGCGACAGAGGAGACACTTTCTGTAGAAGGAATCGGTGAGGACTGTACCGTATATGAAGGCGTTGTTACTGATGATTCCGCACGTTCCATGGTGGAAGAAATCCTCACAACTGCGAGAGATGATAAGGAGATCAAGGGACTCTTCGATCTCTGGAATCAGGGCGAAGATCAGTACGCATCTTATCAGTCTGGAATTGATGATCTGCTGAATGATATCAAATCAGCAGAATCTGAGGACAGTGAAAGTACAGAAAGTTTTTCTGAGAAACTTTGGGTAAACAGTGAGAATAAAGTTGTAGGACGTGAGATTGGAATTTCTGACGGAACAGATTCTCAGCCGGTATTTTCACTCAAGACACCATCTAGTGACGGACAGACTGCACTTCTTCTGGAATTTGGAGCAGATGACAGTTATGTGACTGTTACCGGAACAGGTTCTTCCACTGACGGACTTTGGAACGGCGATTATATCCTGGCTGTAAACCATGCAGAGGCAATGGATATCGGTGTAACAGATCTGGAACTCAAACCGGAAAAAGCCGGCTATTATAATGGAACTTTTACAATTTCCTTCCCGGAGGCACAGACAGATGATGAAAATGCTGATGTCACCAGCATGCTGAATGGATTCAGTGCAGTGCTCAAGATGGATTCTGATGCCACAGCTGAAACCAGCAGTATGGAGCTTTCTGTACTGACATCCGGTGTATCACTTGGAACACTTTCTATTACAGGTGGATATGGAGAAGGTGCAGAAATCCCGGATCTTGCAAATCCTGGAACTGTTTATGCAGTGGATAATGAGGAAGAAATGACAGAATATGTCAAGAACGCAGACTGGAGTGTCATCACAGAAAACATGAAGACAGCAGGCGTTCCGGCAGACCTGGCAGATGGATTTTTACAGATTCTGGAATCTTCCGTGGAAGAAACTTCCACAGAAGATGCAGAAGGATCCACAGATGAGACAATAGCACAGGAAACATCCGCAGAAGATGCGGCAGCATAAGAAAAGCAATAATTGATAAGAACCAAAAAGGAGGCTCTCAGGCGTGAACCCTGAGAACCTCCTCTTTTTCTGCTGCTCTGGAAAGAGCGCGTTCCTCATTGACAAGGACGAGTGCGGTGCATACCGGGAGAAGTCCTGCCCATGCGCCTGCCAGATGGAATCTGGAGCAGAACAGGAAGCACACTGCAACTCCGAAATGAAAGGAAAGAAGCACTTTTCCATAGAAGATACCTCTTCGGAGTGCTTCGGAATCTCTGCTGTAAAGGTACTCTGCAAATCCTGTCGTACACTGACGGAGATTGTTGGTGGAGAAGATGCTGGAGCTGTTAAAACCATCGGCACCTTTGAAGGAACACCATTGAAATGCAGTAGCAAAAAAAATTGGATACAGAGCAACAAACGGATCCATGTCCTGTGGAAGAAATGCCAGAAGAACAAAGGCAAGACCATCGATCAGGACACTGATAAATTTCAAGGTTGTCCGTTCCATCTTATGTGAAAGGAATACGGTGGAGACCATCGCGAATATGTAGATCAGCAGTGCGGAGAAACGGAAAAAGATTTCGGCATCCGTACGTCCTACCAGATCCATCACAAAGGAGATCAGGTTTCCGGTCTGTGCAGATCCAAAAACATCACTGCGGTTAAAGATTGCATAACACCCCATAAAACCACCGATAAAAGTCACCGTCAGGTGAAGGCGGCGTTCAAGGACTGCTTTATCCATGTATATCATTCCTATCTTTCTGATTTTGAGCTTATTATAGTATCAAAATATTATATTGTAAATTCGATATTTTATCTATATAATATAAACAGAATTTATAGGTTGCTGTGAATGGAGTGAACAGTAATATTATAGGTTGAACAAATACATAAGAAGACATCACAGAAGGAGGAACCATGAATTACCAGGACATCAAGACATTTCTTACGATCGTATCCAGCTCATCTTTATCCAAAGCAGCGGAGGTGCTGTTTGTATCACAGCCGGCACTCAGCCATCGCCTGTCTGCACTGGAAGAAGAACTGGGAACAGAACTGATCATCCGTAAAAAAGGTTCTCGCACACTGGAGCTTACCGATGCAGGACAGCGTTTTGTCCCGCTTGCGCGTAAGTGGGAGCAGTTGTGGCTGGATACAAGCAAGATCCAGTACGAGAAGCCACAGGACATTCTTCGGATCGCAAATGTAGACAGTCTGAATTTTTATTTCATGCCGCAGGTCATCGGCAGTTTCTTGGAGAAACACAAGAGATGCAGTTTTCATATTGATACCATGCGGTCAAATGTGTCCTACAAGGCGGTCGAAAACAAAGAAGTCGACATGGGACTGATCACCAATCCGCATTTTTTCAAAAAAGTGCAGACGGTGCCGCTTTTTGAAGAAAAACTGGTCCTGGTCTGCAGCAAAGATACCGCGTATGAGGATGGAATCCTGCCTTCTCGTCTGAAAAGCGAGGATGAGATCTACATTCCATGGAGTGATTCTTTTATCATGTGGCACGATTACTGGTTTGGAAATAATTCCGAAGTAAAAGTATCACTCGACAATATGGCACTTCTGCGCCAGCTCCTCGATCTCGAAAAAACATGGGCGATCATGCCGGCAACAATAGGAAAGAAACTCTCTCAGGAGGGGGAATGCCGCATTGTAGCGCTGGAGAATGGTCCGGAATACCGTACCTGCTATGCGATCATGGGAGACCGGCGGAATGCAACTCCTCTGGTGATGGATTTCCTGCAGGAACTTCTCGACACAGTAAAAGGAATCCCGGAGATCAGAGTGCTCACGGAATATATCCGTCAGGCACCCTGAATCTCCGGGATTCCCGGGTTTTGATGAGGTTACTGCAGGCAGTATCTATTCTTCTTCATCATAACTGTAATCATAAGAATCATCTTCGTCGTAATCGCTGTAGGAATCATCATAATACGAGTCATCATAGGAATCGGATCCTTCATCATAGCTGGAATCGTCGTAAGAATCCTCTGAGGAATCTTCATTGTCTTCTTCCGAAGAATCCGAACTGTCAGAAGATGACGTCGCGTCGCCGGTGATCATGGCAGTGCGCTCCTGGATCTTACTGAGGATACGTGTGGCTTCATCTCCCTCGGCAGGAGTTGGCTGATAGTTGTTATAGTCAGAATCAGAGGAGATCGAGCATGGGATGATGTTTGTTACATTGTTTGCTTTTACTCCATCCTGATCTACGGTGAAAGTCTGCTGGAAGATCATAGTATCCATATCGCTTGGATACTGGTTTCCGCCAAAGCAGAAGTTTCCGAGGCTGTAGACGATGTTTTTGCCCTTGTATTCTTCGATTCCCTGGAGAACATGCGGGTGATGGCCGCATACCAGATCCGCTCCTTCGTCGATTGCAAGGTGTGCAAGTGTAGTCTGGTTGCTGTCCGGGACTTCTTCTTTTTCATTGCCCCAGTGGAAGATCACGATCGTGATCTGCGCGCCGTCTGCTTTTACCTTGGCGATGTTCTGCTTGAGCTGTTCTTCACGGCCGAGGTGATCCTTGAGCTCGTAGATTCCTACAAGTCCGATCTTGATCCCCTTCACTTCCGTTACAACAGTCTTATCATAACCAAAATTCAGGATACCGGCATTGTCAAGTGCCTGAATGGTGTCGGTATAGCTCTGATCGCCATAATCATGACTGTGGTTGTTGGCAGTGTTGACTGCTTCGACGGAACCGGCAGTGAGGATACTGGTATACTCGGCAGGAGCTTTGAAAGCATATTCCTTGTCCTCGCGTTCATCAGAATCAGTGAGAGTTCCTTCAAAGTTGGCGATCGTCAGATCATCTGCGGAAAAAATGCTCTTCACATTGGAGAAGAAATAATCTGCTCCATAATTCTCGTAATAAGCATTAAGACTGGTATCGTAGTCAAAGTTTTCATCTGTACCGAGCGTACAGTCACCTACGACACTGACGGTCAGGGATACCGGAGCCATGGTCGGTGTTGGTGTGAGGTCTGCATCTGAGGCAGAAGTCTCATCCTGTGATTTCGCTGAAGCGTTTGTTTTAACGGTACCATTTTTGCGTGCAGAACAGCCACGGACCAGGATGATAAGAAGCAGCAGGATAAGAACGGCACCGCAGCCTATGAGAAGACGTTCAGTGAGCTGCTGCCTTCTGCGGTAGTAGCGGGATTTTCTGTACGCACGTTTTTTGTGTTTTTTCTTTTTTGGCGGCATGGGAAACTCCTTGTTTTATGTATTTTTTTGTTTATAAAAAGTATAGGGAATTTTATACAATTCGTCAATATGTTTGCAGTTTTTGATTTTTTTTGTATAATCAAAGGATAGAAGCGGAACGGTCCGCAGATGCTAAGAAAAAAGGAGATTTTTATGAGTACAGCAAAAAGTCCATTATATATTGGAAACCACACAACTTCATCCAAAGGCTATACCAGGATGGCACGCCAGATGATCGCAAACGGGGGAAATACGTTTGCATTTTTTACCAGAAATCCGAGAGGCGGACGGGCGAAGGAGATCGATCCGGAGGATGTGCGTAAATTTCTGGAACTGACAGAAGAATATAAATTTGGGAAGATCGTAGCACACGCACCATATACACTGAATGCATGTGCGGCAAAGGAAAATATCCGGGAATTTGCCAGGGAAACGATGGCAGATGACCTGAAGCGTATGGAATGGACACCGGGAAATTATTATAATTTTCATCCGGGAAGCCATGTAGGACAGGGAGCAGAAGCAGGAGTCCGCATGATCGCGGAAATGCTGAATGAGGTACTGACCGAAGACCAGACCACAACGGTGCTTCTTGAAACGATGTCCGGCAAAGGGACGGAGATGGGAAGAAATTTCGAAGAACTCCGTCAGATCCTCGACCTGGTAGAAAAGAAGGACAAGATGGGAATTTGTCTGGATACCTGCCATGTCTGGGATGGAGGCTATGACATCGTGAATGATTTCGATGGTGTCCTTGAAGAATTTGACCGGATCATCGGGCTTGAGAAATTAAAAGCCATTCATTTAAATGACAGCCTGAACGATCTTGGCAGCCACAAAGACCGCCATGCAAGGATCGGCGAGGGCCGGATCGGGCTGGAAGCACTGGTAAGGGTGATCCGTTATCCGCGCCTGGAGGGAATTCCGTTTATTCTGGAAACGCCGAATGATGATGAAGGGTGGGCGGCAGAGATTCGGACGCTGAGAGAAGCATACGAGAAATAAATGGACACGCGACAAGTGCTTCCATGATTGTGTGATATAGAAAATGGAAAGCGCTTTGCACCTTCCAGAAGAAATTAAAGTGTTGTCAGGAATGGACAATAACATTAAATATGCACTTCGTTTCTGAGTTCCTGCCCTGTGCGAAAAGCCTCAGCATTCTCAAGTGTCGTCTCAGCGATATTGGTAAGCGCCTCCTCTGTAAAAAATCCCTGGTGGGAAGTGAGCGCAACGTTCGGGAAAGAGAGCAGTCTCTGCACGGTAGAGGTTTTGAGGATATGCTCGGACATATCTTCATAGACAAAATCAGACTCTTCTTCATAAACATCGAGCCCTACAGCGAAAAATTTGTGATCCCGGATACCTGCGATCAGGTCTTCGGTGCAGATCAGGCCGCCGCGGGAGGTGTTTACGAGAATGACACCGTCTTTCATCCGGGAGAGGCTTTCCTTATTGATCATATGGTAAGTGTCCGGCGTGAGCGGGCAGTGCAGGCTGATCAGGTCACTGGAAGAAAGAAGCGTTTCAAGAGAAACATAATTAAGATCTGTCTGCGTTTTGTCCGGATACAGGTCGTAGGCGAGCAGTTTCATGCCGAAGCCGCGGCAGATACGCGCCATGGCAAGCCCGATCTTGCCGGTTCCGACGATCCCGGCTGTTTTTTTATACAGGTTTACTCCCATGAGACCATTGAGGGAAAAATTGTTTTCGCGGCATTTGATATAAGCTTTGTGGGTATGACGGTTGGCAGTGAGGACGAGAGCCATCGCAAGCTCGGCGACTGCTTCCGGAGAATAACCGGGAACGCGGAGGACTTTGATGTCGCATTCAGCAGCAGTTTTGAGATCTACATTATTATAACCGGCACAGCGCATCAGGATCAGACGGATACCCTGATGTGCGAGCTCTTCGATCACTTCTGTTCCAAGGTCTGCGTTTACAAAAGCGCAGATCCCATCGTAACCGGCGGCGAGGGAAACAGTCTCTGCGTAGAGATTTGCTTCAATAAAGGTAATGTCGATATCAGGATGCTCCGGTTTCAGTTTATCAAAAAATCTCTGGTCATAATCTCTTGCACCATAAAATAATATTTTCATCGTGTACACTCCCTTGTCTTGATTTTCATTTTCCATCTCAGACTTAGAATGCCCTGAGAGAAAAAAGAGTATGCACGGAAAGATACAGAAACAAAAAACTGCTGTCTGCATGAAAATAGATCATGGAAACAGCAGTTTTTATTATAGAATTGTTTTAATTGTGTGCAGGTATTTATTTTTGTCTACTTGAATCTAAGCTATAAAGATCATGATAGAATTCCGGATAGGAGATATTAACGCATTCTCCATTCAGGATATCCACGGTGCCATCACAGATCATTCCTGCCACAGCAAAAGACATGGCAATGCGGTGGTCGAGATGGGAGTCGATCACTGCACCGTGAAGCGGTTTGCCGCCGTGAATGATCATGCCGTCATCTGTGCCCTCGATATCAGCACCCATGCGAGTGAGATTGTCAACCATAACTGCGATACGGTCAGATTCTTTGACTTTGAGTTCCTGTGCATCGCGGATGATCGTGGTTCCCTCGGCAAAAGCAGCTATAACTGCGATCATCGGGATCTCATCGATCAGGGTCGGGATGATGCTGCCCTCGATGACAGTTCCCTTAAGAGAGCTGGTGCGGATCAGAAGATCAGCTGTCGGCTCTCCCTCAGTGCTTTCGTTCAGAAGAGTGATATCAGCGCCCATATCCATGCAGACCTTGAGGATTCCGGCACGGGTCGGGTTGATCCCTACATTCTTAAGAAGGATCTCACTTCCAGGGGTCAGAAGTCCGGCTGCGATAAAGTAAGCGGCAGAAGAGATATCACCAGGAACCTGGACTTCTCTTCCCTCAAGGACCGGTTCCGGCTTGATGGAAACGGTCGTTCCCTCGGAGGTGATATCAGCACCGAAATAATTCAGCATGATCTCTGTATGGTTACGGGAAAGAAATGGCTCTGTTACGCTGGTGATCCCGTCCGCATACATACCGGCAAGCAGAACGCAGGATTTGACCTGTGCAGAAGCAACCGGTGAATCGTAATGAGTGGCGTGAAGCGGCTTTCCGTGGATGATAAGTGGTGTACATCCATTGTCCAGCTTACTTGTGATATCAGCGCCCATGGAAGTAAGAGGAGTCATGATACGCTTCATCGGGCGGGTGCGGATCGAATCGTCTCCGTCAAGTTCAGAAGTAAATTTCTGTCCGGCAAGGATTCCTGAGATCAGACGGGTCGTGGTTCCGCTGTTGCCGACATCAAGGATACCTGTCGGTGCACTGAGTCCGTGAAGACCTTTGCCGTGTACAAGGATCTCGTCGCCGTTCCGGTCAATATCGATCCCCATTTTGCGGAAGCAGGAGATCGTCGAGAGACAGTCAGCGCCCTCGAGAAAATGCGTGATCCTGGTGGTGCCATTGGCGAGTGAGCCAAACATGACTGCACGGTGTGAGATGGATTTATCGCCCGGAACTGTAAGAGTTCCTCTTAAATTGGTTTGTTTTTTGATTTCCATTATTTTATTCTACTCCTACCGCTCGTATACGATATAATTACGTTTCTTAAGAAGGGCAGTTCCGCGCTTCATCGCATCTTCCTCATAGAATTCGATCTTCAGGACACCCTGCTCAAATTCACGGTTGTGGATGATGCCGATGTTCTTGATACTGATCCCTTCCATAGCAAGAATTGTGGCAATTGTGGCAATTCCACCAGCTTCATCAACAATATCAATATACAGGACATAAGTCTTGTTGATAAGTCCGGAAGAAGTGGTGTCGATGGAGTCGCGGTAATCTCTGGAGTTGGCGAACATATCATAGAGGGTTTCTGCCTCAAGATTGTCAACAGAGCAGCGTGCCTGGATCAGCATCTTGATGTATTCGTCCAGCACATGAGAGATGTTCTCATGGTTTTCGAGGCAGATCTGCTCCCACATGACAGGGGAGGAGGATGCGATACGTGTGATATCGCGGAAACCGCCTGCTGCGATCGTCTTCATGTATTCAGCATCGTTATCCAGCTCTCTGACGAGATTTACCAGAGTGGAAGCAATGATATGCGGAAGATGGCTGACGCCGGCTGTGATAAAATCGTGTTCCTCACAGGTAAGGACCATCGGGATCGAACCAAGAGAATCGATCAGTTCAGAAAACTCGGTGATTTTTTCAAGAGGAACCTGTCCGCCCGGAGTCAGGATATAGTAAGCATTCTCAAGCAGATGGTCGGATGAATATTCAAATCCGGAACGCTCAGAACCAGCCATAGGATGTCCACCGATAAAGCAGTATTCCATGCCGAGTTCCTCGACTGCTTTGTGGATCGGTCCTTTGACGCTTCCTGCGTCTGTAATGATACATCCTTCCTTGATGACATCCTTGAGATATCTGAGATATTCAATATTATACTCTACCGGAGCGCAGAGAAAAATATAATCACACATGGCATAACGGTCATCCCGTTCTTCCAGTGTGGCGTCAATAGCACCGCAGTTCAGTGCGGCAGCCAGAGTTTCTTTGTGTTTCGCATATGCGAGGATGTGATAATCCGGGTGAAACTTGCGGATCGTTTTGGCAATAGATCCTCCGATCAGGCCGAGCCCGATAAAACCTATGGTTTTCATGATGTCTGTGTCCTTTCCAGTTACTACTTATCTATTAGTAGACAAAACTATGGTTCTATTTTAAAAGATACGAGGAAAAATGTCAAACATAGGTACAAAATAGGTGAATTCGATGAATAATTGCAAAAACAGCTCAAAAAAAGTTGTTAAAATTATATAAAATACTTGAAAAGTTGAAAGAATTTTAGTAAAATATGGACATATCAGACAAACAGGGAGGTATTACATATGGACGTTTATAGAACTGACCGAATTCGCAATGTGGTTCTTTTGGGTCATGGGGGATCCGGCAAGACCACATTAGCAGAGGCAATGGCTTATCTGGCAGGAATGACAAGTCGTCTTGGCAGAGTAGAAGATGGAAATACCGTCAGCGATTTTGATAAGGAGGAGATCAAGAGACATTTTTCAATCTCCACATCTGTGATCCCGGTTCCGTGGGACAAGGTGAAGATCAATATCCTGGATACTCCTGGTTACTTTGACTTCGTAGGAGAAGTAGAGGAAGCGGTCAGCGCAGCAGACGCAGCCATCATCGTTGTTTCCGGTAAGGCCGGAGTTCAGGTCGGTACACAGAAAGCATGGAATCTCTGCGAGAAATATAAATTACCTCGTATGATCTTTGTAACAGATATGGACGTGGATGATGTCAGCTATCGTAAAGTAGTAGAGGATCTTACCGAACTTTATGGCAAGAAGATCGCGCCGCTGCATTTCCCGATCCGTGAAGATGGCAAGTTCGTCGGCTATGTCAATGTCGTGAAGCAGGCAGGCCGAAGATATATCGACAAAGCAGGCAAGGAGCCTTGCGATGTTCCGGAATATCTGGAAGAATACCTTGAGAAATATCATGAAACTCTGATGGAATCTGTTGCTGAGACGAGTGAAGAGTTCATGGACCGTTATTTCGAGGGAGATACTTTCTCCGTAACAGAAGTTTCCGCAGCACTTGCAACCAATGTACAGGACGCAAGCATCGTTCCGGTATGCATGGGATCACCGATCAACCTTCGAGGCGTTTCCAACCTTCTCGATGATATCTGTGGATATTTCCCGAGCCCGGACAAGCGTTCCTGCAACGGTATTTCCCAGAAGACCAATGAGATCTTTGAAGCAAACTATGACTTTTCCAAAGCGAAATCTGCATACGTATGGAAGACCATCGCAGATCCGTTCCTCGGCAAATATTCTCTGATCAAAGTTGTTTCCGGTGTTATCAAATCCGATGATACTCTGCTCAACGTAGAGAAGGGTGAGGAAGAACGACTGAACAAATTATATGTTCTTGAGGGCTCCAAACCGATCGAAGTTCCGGAACTCCACGCAGGTGATATCGGCGCGATCGCCAAACTCGCAAGCGTACAGACCGGCGACAGCCTTGCAACAAAGGCAGCTCCGGTGCTCTATCCGAAGGCTCTCATTTCCACTCCTTATACCTATAAGAGATATAAGGCAGTCAAGAAGGGCGACGAGGACAAGATCGCACAGGCTCTCGCCAAGATGATGAGTGAGGACAAGACCCTCCGTGCAGTCAATGATTCTGCCAACAGACAGACATTACTCTATGGTATGGGCGACCAGCACCTTGATATCGTAGTAAGCAAGCTCAAAGAACGCTACAAAGTAGACGTAGAACTTTCCAAACCGAAGGTAGCTTTCCGCGAGACCATCCGCAAGAACTCCGACGTAGAGGGCAAACATAAGAAACAGTCCGGTGGACACGGACAGTACGGACATGTCAAGATGCGCTTCGAGCCATCCGGCGACCTGGAGACACCTTATGTATTTGAGCAGGTAGTCGTAGGCGGTGCTGTTCCGAAGAACTACTTCCCGGCAGTTGAGAAGGGCCTTCAGGAAAGCGTTCAGAAGGGACCTCTGGCTGCTTATCCGGTAGTAGGCGTTAAGGCTACACTTTACGATGGATCTTATCATCCGGTAGACTCTTCCGAGATGGCATTCAAGATGGCAACGATCCTGGCGTTCAAGAAAGGCTTTATGGATGCATCTCCTGTACTCCTTGAGCCGATCGTAAGCATGAAGATCACTGTTCCGGACAAATACACCGGTGATGTTATGGGCGATCTCAACAAGAGACGTGGACGTGTTCTTGGAATGAACCCGGATCATGAAGGCAATACCATCATCGAGGCTGATGTACCACAGCTTGAAATCTATGGATATTCTACAACACTTCGTTCCATGACTGGTGGAAGCGGCGACTTCTCCTATGAGTTCGCACGCTATGAGCAGGCTCCTAGCGATATCCAGGCTAAGGAGATTGAGGCACGTGCAAGCAAAGTAGACAGCGCAGATGCATAAATGATCAGACTCCTGTGAATTAAGAAATAAAGAAAACCGGCTGCTGAATCTGTTTTGAATAGATTCAGCAGCTGGTTTTTGCTGTGCATAAAATATGTAATTCAGAAAAACCGGATCATTCTTTGATCTTGATCTTGTTTTTCAGTACAACGCAACAGGCAAGGTCTCCAATAACATTGACGCAGGTTGCACCCATATCACACAGAGTGTTGATACTGATGTAAACACCAAGGATACCTGCCGGAAGTCCTGCCATGGTTGCCAGTGCTGCAAAAGAAGCGATCGCACCGCCAGGGATACCAGGAGTACCTACAGACAGAAGCACGTTTGCCAGAAGGATCACGATCATCAAGGAAACGCTGACATTGATTCCGCAGGCGTTGGCGAAGAACATGATCATAAAGGACATTACGATGGATACCGCGTCCATGTTGACAGTGGCACCAAGCGGGATCGCGATACTGGTGATCTGGTTGGAAACACCCATCTCTTCCTCCATACACTGTTTGCTGATCGGGATAGTAGCGGAGCTTGAACAGGTTCCGAATGCATTCAGTGCAGCAGGCATGATCGCTTTGAAGAAGCGGATCGGGCTTTCTTTGCCAAGGATCTTGACAGACAGACCATACACGAGAAAAGCAAAACCGAAAAATGCCACATAAAGGATGATGAGCTGTGTTGCCAGTGAAAGGATGGTCTCTGTTCCGTTTGCCTCAACGACCGGTACGATCGTACAGAAGACACCGATCGGGGTAAAGTACATGATCGTGCCGATGATCTTCAGACAGATCTCATTCAGTGAATCAATAAAATCAAGGAATGGTTTGCCTTTTTCTCCGATGGAGATCAGGGTAAAACCGATGATCACTGCGAATACGAGAACCTGGAGCATATTTCCCTCGGCAAAAGCCTTGACAGGGTTTGACGGGATCAGGTTTTTGATCGTATCCAGGATACTGCTCATCTCGGTTGCCTGGATATCGGCAGTTGCCATCTCAAAAGAAACACCTCTTCCAAGATGGATCAGACGCGGGATGATAAGACCGACGAGGCTGGCAAGTGCGGTGGTACTGAGAAAATATACCATGGCAGAGCCTGTGATCTTTCCGGTGGTGCGGATATTTCCGATGCTGCAGATACCGATGACGATCGAACAGAAGACCATAGGGAAGATCATCATGTTCAGGGCATTCATGTAGATGCCTCCGATCAGACTGGTGACAGTCAGAACCGGTGTATATCGTCCGGCAAGAAAAAGTCCGGTCAGGATACCAAGGACCAGTCCGGTAAAGATCGCCTGGGTGATATGCTTCTTGTACCAGGAATAAAAAGACTTCATTATATTGTTCCCTCCTCATAAAAATAATAAAAAACACGAAAAAAAATTATATCATGTCGAAAAATGTGCGTCAACAGAAATGCTTTACTTTGATAAAGTTCACCTTTTTGTTGAGAATAAGCGGATAATCGCGAAACGTTACATTGACAAAACGCTCTCCTTGAATTAAAATTAATTCTCAGATACAACAATGAATGTTGGAGGAACCATAGAGATGAAATACTTTTTTAAAAAAATTGAGCCCAAGTGGCAGGCGAAATGGGAAGAAAGCAAAGTCTTCGAAGCCAAGGACAACAGTGACAAACCGAAGTTCTATGGTCTGGTAGAGTTTCCATATCCAAGTGGTGCAGGTATGCATGTAGGACACATCAAAGCATACTCAAGCCTTGAGGTTATTTCCAGAAAACGTCGTATGGAAGGCTACAATGTACTTTTCCCGATCGGATTTGATGCATTCGGTCTTCCTACCGAGAACTATGCAGTCAAGACAGGAACACACCCACGTATCATCACAGATGAGAACATCAAGAAATTCTCCAACCAGTTAAAGAAAGTTGGATTTTCCTTTGACTGGAACCGTGTGATCGATACTACAGATGAGGATTACTACAAATGGACACAGTGGATCTTCCTCAAAATGTTTGAGAAGGGTCTCGTATTCAGAGACAGAACTCTTGTAAACTACTGCCCGCACTGCAAGGTCGTTCTTTCCAATGAGGACAGCCAGGGCGGCAAATGCGATATCTGCCACAGCGAAGTTGTGCAGAAATCCAAGGACGTATGGTATCTGAGAATCACTCAGTACGCAGACAAACTCCTGGAAGGCCTCAAGGACGTTGACTATCCGGACAATGTAAAGCAGCAGCAGATCCACTGGATCGGTAAATCCAAGGGCGCTTTTGTAGACTTCGACATCGACGGAATCGACGAGAAGCTTGAGATTTATACAACCAGACCGGATACTCTGTTTGGTGTTACTTTCATGGTAATCGCACCGGAGCATCCGATCATCGACAAATACAAAGACAAAGTCGCAAACATGGACGAGATCACTGCATACCGTAATGAATGTGCCAAGAAGACAGAGTTCGAGAGAACTCAGCTTGTCAAGGACAAGACAGGTGTGCGTATCCAGGGATTTGAGGGAATCAACCCTGTAAACGGCAAGAAGATCCCGATCTACATTGCAGACTATGTAATGATGGGTTATGGTACAGGTGCGATCATGGCAGTACCGGCTCATGACCAGCGTGACTATGATTTCGCAAAGAAATTCGGCATCGACATCATCGAAGTCATCAAGGGTGGAGACATCACCAAGGAAGCCTACACAGGTGACGGAGAGATGGTCAACTCTGAATTCCTCAACGGATACACCAAGAAGAAAGATTCTATCGAGCGTATGCTGGAAGAACTTGAGAAGAAGGGCATCGGTAAAGCAGGCGTTCAGTACAAGATGAAAGACTGGGCATTCAACCGCCAGAGATACTGGGGTGAGCCGATCCCGCTGATCCATTGCCCGAACTGCGGTGTTGTAGCTGTTCCGGAAGAAGAACTTCCGCTTCGTCTGCCGGATGTCAAGGACTTCGAGCCGGGTGAGGACGGACAGTCACCACTTGCCAAGATCGATTCCTTCGTAAACTGCACCTGCCCGAAATGTGGCGCTGCAGCGAAACGTGAGACAGACACCATGCCTCAGTGGGCAGGATCTTCCTGGTATTTCCTGAGATATACAGATCCGCACAATACACATGCACTGGCTGATATGGACAAACTGAAATACTGGATGCCGGTTGACTGGTACAATGGTGGTATGGAACACGTTACCAGACATATGATCTACTCCAGATTCTGGCATCATTTCCTGTATGACCTGGGTGTTGTCAATACACCGGAACCATATGCAAAACGTTCCATCCAGGGACTGATCCTCGGACCGGACGGAGACAAGATGAGTAAATCCAAAGGAAACGTTGTTGACCCGCTTGACATCGTAGAAGAATATGGTGCAGATACTCTTCGTACCTATGTACTGTTCATGGGTGATTACGGCGCAGCAACTCCATGGAGTGACAGCTCTGTAAAAGGCTGCAAGAAATTCCTTGACCGTGTGGCAGGTCTGACAGATCTCATTTCTGAGGAACCTGTTTCCGATGAACTGGAAATGAAGATCCACCGTACCATCAAGAAAGTTTCTTCCGATATCGAGAACCTGAAGTTCAACACAGCGATCGCCAGCCTGATGACTCTTCTTAACGAGATCACAGCAGAAGGACGCCTCAGCAAAGATGACCTGGGCATCTTTATCAAGCTCTTAAGCCCGTTTGCTCCGCATCTCTGCGAAGAAATCTGGGAGTTCCTCGGCGGAGAAGGTCTGCTTGCAGTTGCTTCCTGGCCGGTATACGATGAAGGCAAGACTGTTGCCAAGACAGTTGAGATCGGTGTACAGGTAAATGGTAAGGTAAGAGGAACTGTAGTTCTTCCAAACGGCTGTGAGAAAGAGAAGGCATTCGAGATCGCCAAAGCAGATGAGAGGATCGCTTCCTTCCTCGAAGGCAAGAACCTCATCAAAGAGATCTATGTACCGAACAAGATCATCAACTTTGTTGCAAAATAATAAATTTTTCCAACATTTTATGTTGAAAAATCACATACAATAGAGTACAATAAAATACAACAAAAGAATTCCTGGAATGTGCGATGCCCCTTTTTTTATTTGAACCTACATTTATTAATAGGGAATCCAACATCGCTGCTGTGATGTCAGGCCTCTCGTCGTGGAAGGCAGATCATCAGTTGAGGACACCCAACCTGGCGAAAGCTAGGCGTCAAATGGAAGGGAACGGCATTCCGGGGGAATTAAGAAAGAATGAGCCATTTGTATATGGCTCTTTTTTTGAAGAATGAATCGGGAGGAATTACAGCATGGTAACAGAGAGGATTTTTGGAAATTTACCTTCAGGTGAAGAATCACATATTTATCACATTGAGAATGCGGCAGGAGCTTACATAGAAGTTTCACAGTATGGTGCGATCCTGGTGAATGTCTGCGTGCCGGATAAGGATGGCAGACTGACAGACGTAGTCCTTGGATACGATGATCTTGAGAGCTATTTTGTAAATGGATGCTTTTTCGGAGCATGCATCGGCAGAAGCGGCAACCGTATCGCAGATTCCAGATTTATGCTGGATGGCACAGAGATCAAACTGACGCCAAACGAAGGCAAGAACAATCTCCACAGCGGCCCGGACGGATTTGAGAAGAAACTGTGGAATGCATCTGCAGTAGAGGGACAGAATGCAGTTACTTTTTCCAGGATCAGTCCTGATGGAGAGAATGGCTATCCGGGAGAATTCGAAGTTTCTGTTACTTATGAGCTGACAGAGGAGAATGCAGTCCGCATCGTTTACTCCGGTGTGAGCGACAAGACAACCGTTGCAAACATGACGAACCACTCCTATTTCAACCTGAACGGAGAGGGCAGCGGCACTGCAATGGACCAGTATCTTACCATTCATGCGCAGGAATACACTCCGGTCCGTGAGGATTCCATTCCGCTTGGCGAGAATGCATCTGTTGAGGGAACTCCGATGGATTTCCGTACCGCAAAGCAGATCGGCAGAGATATCGAGGCTGATTTTGAACAGCTCAAATTCACAGGAGGTTTTGACCATAACTATGTGACAGACGGATACAACAAGGCGAGCATCCGTGAGATCGCTTCTGCGTGGTCAGAGAAATCCGGTATCCAGATGGATGTTCTTACAGATTGTCCATGCGTACAGTTCTATGCGGCAAACTTCGTGGAGGATGAGCACGGTAAGAACGGACATGTTTACAATAAACGTGAGGCATTCTGCCTTGAGACACAGGTAGAGCCGAATGCGGTCAATGTAGAGAATTTCCATTCACCAGTTCTGGAAGCAGGAGAGAAATATTACTCTGAGACAGTTTACAGATTCTCTGTAAGAAAATAACAGCCATGTTTTCTGGCTTTCCTCATATAATGGATTATGAGGAAAGCCAGATTTTTTTATGTGCATTTAATGTTGCTTGTGGTGCTGCTGAATGAACTGTGTATACATGACGGTGCAGCAGCCGGACAGACGAAAGAAAACAAGACAGAACCCGAGATCCGGGTAGCACTTACGGATTCTGATTTTCAGTCTGTATATCATGATTCTGTGACAATTTCCTTAAATGGAGAAGAGACTGTCTATGAAGCGGAGGCGCTGCGTGGAAGAAATGAGATCATCTCGATCCCGGAGCAGGAAGGAGGAATCCTGATCCCGTCGATCCACAGGCAGTGCGGGACACCTTCCTATGGCGGCAGACTTGAGATCTGGCCGTGTGAAGAGGGACTTCTGGCGATCAATATTCTTCCGCTGGAAAAATATCTGGAGGCAGTTGTCCCGAGTGAGATGCCATCCACATACGAAAAAGAAGCACTCAAAGCGCAGGCAGTCTGTGCGAGAACCTACGCTTGGAAGCAGATGCAGGGCAGCAGACTCCATGAATATGGTGCAGATGTGGATGACAGCGTAAGTTATCAGGTTTACCAGAATGTTGCACCGCAGGAATCGACAACAAAAGCGGTCAGGGAAACCGAAGGAATGATCCTGTCCCAGAATGGACAGCCTGTAGAGGCGTATTATTTTTCTACCTCGGCGGGTGTGACGAGCACGGATGAGATCTGGGGAGTTAGCGAAACTGCATCTTATCTCAAAAGCGTTCCCTGTGAATTTGACGCAGAAGAGCCCTGGAGTGCATGGACGGTGCAGATCCCCTGGACTGCTCTGGAAGAGAAGGCCGTTTCCCTTCTGAACCTCGCAGGAAAACTGAAAGCAGTTTCTGTTCAGAAGAAAAGCCAGAGCGGTGCAGTAACAGAACTTACCGTAACGACAGAGGGTGGAACAGGAACGGTTGACGGAGAGTATTCCATAAGGGAATTTCTTTCTCCCAGGGGCTGCAAGATCACAGAAAAAGACGGCAGCGTTACAGAAGGGGGAAAACTTCTCCCCAGTGCCTACTTCGAGATCCAGAGCCAGGATGCGGATGGAATCACCCTGAAAGGCGGGGGATACGGGCACGGCGTAGGAATGAGTCAGACTGCCGCGAATGAGATGGCAAAGGAAGGATACAGCTATGAGGAGATCCTGGAATATTTTTTTCGGGAGATTGAGTTTGTAGACATTTATGGTGTGAAATAAGTGTTTTTTTGCTCAGTAGCTGTGTGCGGAGCGAACAGTAACTCAAACTTGTCACATTGTACACGATATGGTACAATGGTCAATAGACAAATTTGCTGATACCAGGAGAAGAAATATGGAAGAGAAGAAAGCCAAAAGCACGGTACAGTTGATCCTGGGCTTTATGGACCGGACCAAAAATGACCATATCGGTGCTTACGCTGCACAGGCGGCATACTTTTTGATCATGTCGTTTATTCCCTTTGTGCTGGTTCTTACCGCACTGATCCAATATACCCCGCTGACCTATCGGATGCTTCGACAGGTTATTATCGGGTTTGTTCCGACAAACCTTCAGGATTTTGTACTCAAGATCATTGCAGAAGTATTTACCAAGAGCGCAGCGGTCGTGCCGATCTCAGGTGTTTTTGCTCTGTGGTCCTCCTGCAAGGGTATGCAGTCACTCATTACGGGACTGAATGTGATCTATCATGTCAAAGAGACCCGAAACTGGCTGATAAACAGACTGTATTCTATGCTGTATATGTTTCTGTTTGTGATCGCAATTATCATAAGCCTTCTGCTTCTTGTCATGGGAAACCGGATCCATGCGGTGCTTGTGATTCATATGCCGTTTCTGGGGAAAGTCCTTGGAAGGATATTGAGTGCCAAGACATTTCTTGTATTTGTAGTATTGTTTCTTGTATTTCTGGTGCTGTACCGTTACCTTCCGAACCGTAAAGCATCGCTCAAGAGCCAGATTCCGGGAGCTTTTATCATAGCTGTCGCGTGGTCGCTGTTTTCGTACTTTTTTTCGCTGTATTTTACATTTTTCCCGAATTTCAGCAACATGTACGGAAGTCTGTCGGCACTGATCATGGTCATGCTGTGGCTCTACTGCTGTATGAACCTTCTGCTTTACGGTGCAGAGATCAATGCTTATTTTGAGAATCAGTTCCGTCAGGCACAGATTACTTTATGGCAGATGGTCAAAAAAAATCTTGACAGATTTTTCACTATGTGGCATAGTAAGAAAAGATAAGTCAAAGGCTTTGAAGGCGTTTCAGGGAATTGTTTCCTTTCAGAGAGAGGGAGTCAGCGGCTGTAAGCCCCCTTAAGTTCAGACAGTTTCTTATTTTCCCGCCGGAGCTTCATCTTTGAACTATTTCAGTAGGAGATGACGTTGATGCGCGTTAAGCATGACTCGAGTGCCTGCTCTTTAGCAGGAAACAGGGTGGTACCGCGGATAATGACTCCGTCCCTTTTTATGTGGGACGGGGTCTTTTTTGATGCTGTAATAAATAAACAAAAAGGAGATACAAAACCATGGATATGAAGGAAAGACTTCAGGAACTGGCAGAAGCAGCCAGAAAACGGATCGAAGAATCAGACGGTCCGGATAAACTGAATGAAGTAAAAGTTGCTTACCTTGGCAAAAAAGGTGAGCTGACAGCAATCTTAAAAAGTATGAAAGATGTTGCTCCGGAAGACCGTCCGAAAGTAGGACAGATGGTTAACGAGACAAGAACCAGGATCGAGGAACATCTGGAAGCAACCAGAAAGAAACTGGAAGAAGCACTTCGCGAAGAAAAAATGAAAGCAGAAGTGATCGACGTTACACTTCCTGCAAAAAAGGCAATGATCGGACATCGTCATCCGAACAGCATCGCACTGGAAGAAGTAGAGCGTATCTTTATCGGAATGGGCTACGAAGTAGTCGAAGGTCCGGAAGTAGAATATGCAGACTACAACTTCACCAAACTGAACATTCCGGAAGACCATCCGGCAAGAGACGAGCAGGATACTTTCTTTATCAATGATTCTATCCTTCTTCGTTCCCAGACTTCCCCGGTACAGGCACGTACCATGGAAAAAGGCAAACTTCCGATCCGTATGATCGCACCGGGACGTGTATTCCGTTCTGACGAAGTAGATGCAACACATTCCCCGTCTTTCCATCAGATCGAAGGTCTGGTCATCGACAAGAACATCACATTTGCAGACCTTAAGGGAACTCTTCAGGAGTTTGCACAGGAATTGTTCGGACCAGAGACAAAGACAAAATTCAGACCACATCACTTCCCATTCACAGAGCCAAGCGCAGAGGTAGACGTTTCCTGCTTCAAGTGCGGCGGCAAAGGATGCCGTTTCTGCAAGGGTTCCGGCTGGATCGAGATCCTCGGCTGCGGTACTGTTCATCCAAACGTACTGAGAATGTGCGGCATCGACCCGAATGAATATACAGGATTCGCATTTGGTGTAGGTCTTGAGCGTATCGCACTTCTCAAATATGAGATCGACGATATGAGACTTCTGTATGAGAACGATGTACGTTTCCTTAAACAATTCTAGTGTGCTGTCTCATTGACTTTCAGTTAAATAACGCAGAATGTTTTTTCATCGACAAGGCGACTGAACGAGGCGATGCGGTGGCATCGTTGAGCGAAGTACACTAGTTCAATTCTTGCATAGTCTATTATGAAAAATTCGAAAGGTGGATATAAAACATGAATACATCAATGTCCTGGATTAAAATGTATGTGCCGGATCTGGATGTAACAGCCCAGGAATACACAGATGCCATGACACTGTCAGGAACAAAAGTGGAAGGCTTCGAAAAACTGGATGCAGATCTCGACAAGATCGTGATCGGACAGATTGACAAAATAGAAAGACACCCTGATGCAGACAAACTCATCATCTGCCAGGTAAACATCGGAACAGAGACCATTCAGATCGTAACAGGTGCCCCGAATGTCAAAGAAGGAGACAAAGTACCGGTCGTTCTGGACGGCGGACGTGTTGCAGGCGGTCATGACGGCAAAATGACTCCTGGCGGCATCAAGATCAAAAAAGGTAAACTCAGAGGCGTAGAATCCTGCGGTATGATGTGCTCCATCGAAGAACTTGGAAGCACAAGAGAAATGTATCCGGAAGCTCCGGAATACGGCATCTACATTTTCCCGGAAGATGCAGTTGTAGGCGAGAGCGCGATCAAAGCACTCGGTCTTGATGATGTTGTTATTGAATACGAGATCACATCCAACCGTGTAGACTGTTACGGTGTACTTGGAATCGCAAGAGAAGCAGCAGCCACTTTTGACAAAAAATTCGTTCCTCCTGTAGTAAAAGAAACAGGAAACGACGAAAAAGCATCTGACTATGTCAAAGTTACCGTAGAAGATCCGGAACTTTGCCCGAGATATACAGCAAGAGTTGTCAAAAACGTCAAGATCGGACCATCCCCGAAATGGATGCAGAGATGTCTGGCTTCCAACGGAATCCGCCCGATCAACAACCTCGTTGATATCACAAACTATGTTATGGAAGAATATGGCCAGCCGATGCATGCATACGATCTGGATACCATCGAAGGCAGAGAGATCATTGTACGCCGTGCAAAGGCAGGCGAGAAATTTGTAACTCTGGATGGTCAGGAACGTGAGATGGACGACCAGGTTCTGATGATCTGCGACGGCAAGAAAGCAGTCGGCATCGCCGGAATCATGGGTGGAGAAAACTCCATGATCACAGACAATGTACACACGGTACTTTTTGAGGCAGCATGCTTCAACGGAACAAACATCCGTCTTTCTTCCAAGAGGATCGGACTTCGTACCGATGCATCCGGTAAATTCGAAAAAGGTCTTGACCCGAACAATGCCAAAGCAGCAATCGACCGTGCATGCCAGCTTATGGAAGAACTGGGAGCAGGTGAAGTCGTAGGCGGAATCGTAGATATCTGTAACGAGACAAGAGAACCTTCCAGAGTACCGTTTGAGCCGGAGCGCATCAACGCACTTCTCGGAACAGACCTTACAAAAGAAGAAATGCTTGCATACCTTGCAAAAGTAGAACTGACTCTGGACCCGGAGACAAATGAGATCGTAGCTCCGACATTCCGTCAGGATATCCACTGCATGGCAGACGTGGCAGAGGAAGTTGCAAGATTCTTCGGATATGACAAGATCCCGACCACACTTCCGACAGGAGAAGCTACCACAGGAAGACTTCCATTCAAACTCCGCATCGAGAACGTGGCAAGAGATATCGCTGAGTACTGCGGATTTTCAGAGGGAATGACCTACTCCTTCGAAAGCCCGAAAGTATTCGACAAACTTCGCATTCCGGAGGATAGCGACCTTCGCAAAGCGATCACGATCAGCAACCCGCTTGGAGAGGACTACAGCATCATGCGTACAACAACTCTGCATGGCATGCTTTCTTCTCTGGCAACAAACTACAACAGAAGAAACAAAGGCGTTCGTCTGTATGAGATCGGCAAAGTATATCTGCCGGAAGCACTGCCGCTTACGGAACTTCCAGATGAGAGAACACACTTCACTCTTGGAATGTACGGCGCAGGTGATTTCTTTGACATGAAGGGTGTTGTAGAAGAATTCTTCGAAAAATCTGGAATGAAGAAAAAAGTCCACTACACACCGGACAGCAACAAGACTTATCTGCATCCTGGCAGACAGGCAAACATCAGCTACGAAGGCAAAGTAGTCGGCTACCTCGGAGAAGTTCATCCGATCGTTGCAGACAACTATGGAATCGGCGAGAGAACTTACATCGCAGTTATCGATATCCAGAATATCCTTGAATTCTGCGGATTCAACCACAAATTTACAGGAATCGCCAAATATCCGGCAGTTACCCGTGACTTGAGTATGGTTGTTCCGAAACATGTCCTTGCAGGACAGATCGAGGATGTCCTTGAGCAGAGAGGCGGCAAGATCCTTGAATCCTACCAGCTCTTCGATATCTACGAGGGTGCACAGATCAAACCTGGATACAAGTCCATGGCTTATTCTGTGGTATTCCGTGATCATGAAAAGACTCTTGAAGAAGCTGAGATCACAACAGCAATGAAGAAGATCCTGAATGGTCTGACAGACCTTGGAATCGAGCTGAGAAGCTGATGAAACTTTATGTTGTACGGCACGGGGAAACTGTGTGGAACAAACTTCATAAGGTACAGGGAGTAGCAGATATCCCGCTTGCCGAAAATGGAATCCTTCTTGCCGAAAAGACAGGGGAAGCATTAAAAGATGTTTCTTTTGACCTCTGTATCACCAGCCCGCTCATAAGAGCCAGAAAGACAGCCGAGCTGATCCTTGAGAAACAGTCGGGAAAGGTTTCGGTGATCGAGGATGCAAGGATCCAGGAGATCAACTTCGGTGTCCTGGAAGGTGTCGTGTGCATGAACGATGCGCGTGAATATCTGGATCCGCAGATGGAGAAGTTTTTTACAGATCCATGGAACTTTGAACGTCCGAAGGATGGGGAAAACATTCAGGATATCCTCACTCGGACAAAGGACTTCTGGGAAGAACTCATCCACGATCCCGCTCTTCAGGATAAGACGATCCTGATCGCATCTCATGGATGTGCGGTAAGAGCACTTCTTCATAATGTATATAATGATCCGAAGGATTTCTGGCATGGTTTTGTTCCTCCAAACTGCAGTGTCAATGTAGTTGAGGTCACAGATGGCAAGGCCGTTCTTCTGGAAGATGACAAAGTATATGCATAAATAAAACGAAATAAGACAGCCTGGAAACTTTTTGACAGAGTTTCCGGGCTGTTTTTGTGTTATCCGGGGAAAATGTGTCCAAAGTGTGAGACTTTTGGTAAAGTGGAGAAAACAACTTGTTCACAAAAAAGTGGTATGATATGATAAGAAACAGAAATAGGAGGTAAGCTATGAGAAAAAAAGCGTTAAATGTAATACTTTTTCTGGCAGTTGTGATCGCGGCTGTCGGAATGACACTTTATGTTGGCCGCGGAGCTGCCAGCATACTGGTTTACAACTTCTGCTTTCTGGGAATTATGGTGATCGCTTATGCGGTGGGAATGTTCGGCGGAATGTTCCGCATGAATGACCTTTCCAGAGCATTCCGTGATGCGGCAGATGAGCTTAAGGATATTTTTCAGTCACCAGGCAAGATCGATACAAGCAAGCTTTCTTCCCTGAACGGCATTTTTCATCACCGTTATCTGGATGACAAGATGCAGGCATTCACCGATACGATTTCTCAGAGTCAGGAGGGAATTGGTGATATTGAGGAATATCTGAATGAGGAAGACGTGGATGAACACATTCACAAGAGGCTTCTGGAAATGGTGCCGGATATCTTTACCAGCCTTGGTATCCTTGGTACTTTCGTAGGTCTTGTATGGGGACTTAAGAACTTTGAACCAAGCAACTATGAGGCGATGACAACTTCCGTTGCGTCTCTGGTAGATGGTATCAAGGTTGCGTTCCTGACTTCTATTTATGGTATTGCGATGTCCATCGTTTACAGCTGTGGCATGAAATCAGAATATTCTTCTCTGACATCCAATCTCCAGAGCTTTCTGGATCGTTTCCATACATATGTCATGCCGACTGCTGAGAGCGAGTCCATGAACATTCTGGTTGCAAGCCAGAAGAACCAGACAGCAGCCATGGAACAGATGGCAGAGAAATTCTCTGTGCAGATGGCAGACAGCTTTGAGAAAGTCATCACTCCGACTTTCCAGAAGATGAACGATTCTCTCGATGTGCTGGTCAATTCTGTCACCAGATGCCAGGAAGATGCGATCAAGGAGATCCTGGATACGTTCCTTAAGGAAATGAATCTTTCCTTCAAGACACAGTTCGAGGATTTTGGCAGAGCACTTACACAGCTTAAGGATGCACAGACGGATAATACGAATTACACGACAAATCTCTATCAGTCCATGAGTCGTCAGTTAAGTGAGGCCTATGCGGAGCATGAGCATATGATGAGAAGCATGCTTGAGGATACCAGCGCCGCTCAGAAGGATTATCTGGATATGGCTGGCCGCATCCTCAAGGACAACCAGGCGATCCAGAAGGAACAGCAGGCAGATTATCAGCACCTTGCGGATTATCTCAAGGAAGCAGAATCTTCTTCCGCGAAGTTCTGGGTTGCATGTAACCAGACTATGCAGAAATATGTCGAGGCGGCTGCACAGGGAATGGATAAGATTACAGCATCCGGCAAGCGGAATGCAGAACTTGCACAGGCAAATCAGCAGGTTGTTGCAGAGTTCGATGCGAGACTTCAGGAATTTATGAATTACCAGAAACTGTCTTACAAGACCATGGATCAGGTACGCCGTCTTCTTGCGGATATTTCCGCGGCAGGAAGCAGCAAGAATGTGACACTGACTGCCGGACAGATGACACAGAAGCAGTCTTTCGACAAATTAGAAGAACTTCTGGAGCAGCAGGGAGATCAGCAGCAGGCGCTTCTTGAAGAATTGAACCGCAATTTACGCGAACTGACCAAGGGAGCACAGAAAGGCAAATTTGGTATATTCAGATAGAATAGGAGAATCAGATGCGCAGAAAGAAAAAATCAGAAAACAACGGCTTCAATGTCTGGCGTTCTTATTCTGATATGATGGCAGGTGTCCTTCTGCTTTTTGTGCTGATCATGTGTGTGACCCTTTTTCAAGCCCAAAAAAGCTACAACGAGAGTATCCAGGAGAGAGATGACAAAATCGCTCTTCAGGAAGAATACACACAGCAGCTTCTGGACAAGCAGACTGCCCTCGATGAGAAGGAAGGAACGATCCAGAATCAGGACGAACAGCTCAAGAGCCAGGATGAACAGCTCAAGACACAGCAGGAAAAACTGGATGAGCAGCAGCAACAGCTGACTGCACTGGCGGCCAAGCTCAAAGAACAGGAAGCAACACTCAAGAACCAGCAGTCCGCTCTTGATACCAAAACTGCACAGCTTAAGAGCCAGCAGGAACAGATCGACCAGATCATCGGTGTCAAGGCAGAGGTTATCGAGGCACTGAAGAATGAATTTTCCAAAAATAATATCAATGTAGATATCGATGCACAGACCGGTGCGCTGACGCTGGAAGCAAGTGTCATGTTCGACTATGACCAGGCAGAACTGACCGATGCCGGTAAGCAGGCACTGGAGCAGATCCTTCCGATCTACTGTAAAGTTCTTCTGCAGGATGATTATATGAAGTATCTTGCAGAGATCATCATTGACGGTTATACCGATACAGACGGAGATTACAGCTATAACCTCCAGCTCTCCCAGCAGAGATCTCTGGCGGTGGCTCAGTATCTTCTTGATATTCAGGGGAATTTCCTGGATTCCACACAGTCAGCGAACCTTCAGAATTATCTGACAGTAAACGGGCATTCCATGGCGAATCCTGTCCTTGACGCAGATGGAAATGTCGATAAGGATGCATCCAGACGAGTGGAGATCAAGTTCCGCCTGAAGGATGAAGAGATGATCGATGAACTGAATCAGATCATGAGCAGTTCTTCAGATACTGCTTCTGCGGATACTGCTTCCTCTTCCGACAATACATCTGCGAATTAAATAAAAAACTTCTTGCAATTAAGAATCTTTTATAGTATAATCGTACATGTTGTAAAAACGATGGTCCTCTGTTACAAGATTATGTATTAAGAACATCCAGATAAGAATAGGAGAGAATAAAATGAACGACATTATCAAAAACATTGAGTCTGCTCAGTTAAAAGCAGAAGTACCGCAGTTCCGCGTTGGTGACACAGTAAGAGTACATGCTATGATCAAAGAGGGAAACCGTGAGAGAATCCAGATCTTTGAGGGAACTGTTCTTAAGAGACAGGGCGGAAGCACAAGAGAAACTTTCACAGTAAGAAAGAGCTCCAACGGTGTTGGTGTTGAGAAGACATGGCCGCTTCACTCCCCACACGTTGTTAAAGTAGAAGTTATCCGTCAGGGTAAAGTTCGCCGTGCTAAGCTGAACTACCTGAGAGATCGTGTAGGTAAAGCTGCAAAGGTTAAAGAACGCGTTAGATAATGTATTTTATCTGAAAATTTCAAAAGTTTTAAAAGCAGGGACAATAACGAACAGCTATTGTCCCTCTTTTCCATTATGGAGAGAACAGTTATGGATATAAAAAACTGGAAAGAACATCCCAAAGTCCTGGAACTGAGGGCGAAACTGGAGGACCGCAAGACCCGGGGAATCCTGAAATGGGCCTTTCAGATCACCGTGACACTTGTGTTTGCAGCAGTTGTGGCATTGATGATGTTTCAGACTGTGACAATGCAGGAGAATTCTATGGAACCGACGATCTCCGTCGGTGACCGTTTTTTTGTAAATAAAGCAGTATATAAGTTTTCTTCGCCGCAGAGAGGCGATCTGATTGTTTTTCGGACGAGTGCCAGTGATGATGCGGCTCTGCATATCCGGAGAGTGATCGGGCTTCCGGGGGAACGAATCCAGATCTCGAATGGCAAGATCCTGATCGACGGCAAAGAATACGAAGAGGCAAACCAGTTTCCTGAGATCACGAATCCGGGGCTGGCTTCCACTACAGTAACACTGGAATCCGGGGAGTATTTCGTCCTGGGAGACAAACGGAACAACAGTGAGGACAGCCGATATGCAGATATTGGAAATGTGAAGAAACGATACATTGTCGGTAAGCTGTGGTTTACCTGCTCGCCGATGAAGAAGTTTGGTTTTATGAAAGGTTAAGACAGATATGAATATACAATGGTATCCTGGTCATATGACCAAGGCAAAAAGACAGATGCAGGAAGATTTGAAACTGATCGATCTGATCATAGAGCTGGTAGATGCCAGAGTGCCGCTTTCCAGCAGGAACCCGGATATCGACCAGCTTGGACAGAACAAATCCCGTCTGATCCTTCTGAACAAGGCTGATCTCGCAGACGAGAGACAGAATGAAGCATGGAAGGAATACTTTCAGAGCAAGGGCTTTTATGTAGTCAAAGTCGATTCACGCAGTGGTTCGGGAATGAAAATGATCCAGAACGTGATCCAGGAGGCCTGCAAAGAAAAAATCGAGCGTGATCGCAGAAGAGGGATCAAGAACCGTCCGATCCGTGCGATGGTAGCCGGAATCCCGAATGTTGGTAAATCCACATTTATCAACACCTTTGCCGGAAAAGCCTGTGCCAAGACCGGAAACAAACCGGGTGTGACCAAGGGTAAACAGTGGATTCGCCTGAACAAGAACGTAGAACTTCTGGACACCCCGGGAATTCTCTGGCCGAAATTTGAAGACCAGCTTGTAGGAATCCGCCTTGCCTGTGTCGGCTCTATCAAGGATGATATCCTGAACATCGAGGAACTGGCTCTCTGGCTTCTCGAGAAACTGAAAAAGGATTATCCGGGAGCCCTTGAGAAACGTTATGGGATTTCTGAGGAGGGAACTCCACTTGAGACACTTGAGGCGATCGCCAGAGCGAGGGGCTGCCTGAAACGTGGAGAAGAACTGGACTATGTGAAGACTTCCGGGCTGATCTTCGACGATTTCCGCGGAGGCAAGATCGGACGCATTACCCTGGAATGGGCAGGACAGCAGGAGAATAATTAAATGCAAAAGATAGGCGAGATCAAAGAAGAATTTGCCGCAGCCAGTGAAGGTCAGTGGGCAGATCTGTGTGCAGGTTACGCGGAGGACCAGAGAAGCGGCGTACAGAAGATCGTTTCTCAGTATCAGAAGAAATTGGAGAATCTTGAGAAGGAAAAACTCCGCATGGAGCAGATGATGCAGTATGAGCATGAATATGAACATCTGGGATGTCTCTGCGGTATTGATGAGGTTGGAAGGGGACCGCTTGCAGGACCGGTGGTTGCCTGCGCAGTGATTCTGCCGAAGGATCATGATATCCTTTATCTGAACGATTCCAAGAAACTGACAGCACACAAGAGAGAAGAACTCTATGATGTCATCATGGAGAAAGCTGTCGCGGTAGGCATCGGCATGGCAAGTCCACAGAGGATCGATGAGATCAACATTCTCCAGGCGACTTATGAGGCAATGCAGGAGGCAATCAGTAAGCTTAAAGTCACTCCGCAGCTTCTTCTCAACGATGCAGTGACGATTCCGCAGGTGACGATCCCGCAGGTTCCGATCATCAAGGGAGATGCCAAGAGCGCATCCATTGCAGCGGCCAGCATTGTTGCCAAGGTCACAAGGGACAGAATGATGGTTGAGTATGACAAGACTCTGCCGGGATACGGATTTGCTTCCAATAAGGGCTATGGCTCATCGGAGCACATTGAAGCCCTCAAGAAATATGGTCCGTCCCCGATACACAGAGCAAGTTTTATCACACACTTCGTATAAAATTTTATAAATACCAAAGATACCGACACATAAAAAAGAAAAGAGCGGGCGCGTATCAACAAACGTAAAGTAGGCAGTCGTCATGAAGAACAGGCGGCTGCCTTTCTGGAAAAACAAGGGCTTAAGATCCTTGAACACAATTTTTTCTGCCGGGGAGGCGAGATTGACCTGGTTGCGAAAGACGGAAAATATCTTGTCTTTGTAGAAGTGAAATACCGGGCGACAACAACTTCCGGAGAAGCGGCAGCAGCCGTAGACTTTAAGAAACAGCGTCGGATCAGCAGGGCGGCACAGTTTTATCTGCTCCGTTATGGATATGGGGAGCCTCCATGCAGATTTGATGTGGTGGCAATTGACGGAGATGAGATCCAGTGGATCAGAAATGCATTTGATTACTGCGGATAAAATGCAGAGAGGAGAGTACACGATGATAAAGATAAAATGGCATCAGGAAAACGAACCCAGGATGCATGTGAATACAAGAGAAGGTGTAACGTATCTTACCTATCCGGAATTTGACAGACTGCCGGGATTTGTGCATGCATTCAGCACCAGACTTGGCGGTGTCAGTGAGGGAATCTATTCTTCTATGAACTTAAGTTTTACAAGAGGTGACAAAGACGAGGCGGTAAGAGAAAATTATCGCAGACTGGCAGATGCAGTCGGTTTCAAAATGGAAGATATCGTGACTTCTGACCAGACACATACAGCAAATGTGCGCCTTGTCACAGAAGAAGACCGCGGAAACGGCATCACGAAACCAAGACCGTACACAGACGTGGATGGGATGATCACCAATGTACCGGGGCTGGTCCTTGCGACATTTTACGCGGATTGTGTGCCTCTGTACTTTATCGATCCGGTGCACCGAGCGATCGGACTTTCTCATTCCGGATGGAGAGGAACGGTGGCAAAGATCGGGGAGGTCACAGTTCGAAGGATGCAGGAAGAATTCGGCTCTGACCCGTCGGAGATCTACGGCGCAGTCGGTCCATCCATCTGCCAGGACTGTTATGAAGTGAGTGAAGATGTGATCGAACAGTTCCGCGCTGCTTTCCCACAAGACAAGTGGGATGCTCTGTTTTATGGTAAGCCGGATGGCAAATACCAGCTGGATCTCTGGGAGGCAAATCACCAGATCATGCTGGGAGCAGGCTTGAAAGAAGAGCATATTTCCATGCCAAATCTGTGCACCTGCTGCAATCCGGAATTCCTTTTTTCGCACAGGGCTTCCCATGGCAGGAGAGGAAATCTGGGGGCATTTCTGGGGATCCGCTGATAAGATACAACTAACAACTGCACAGGCAATAAAAAACGGGCTGCATACAGTACAAAAACTGTATACAGCCCGTAAATATACATGTAAGAGAAAAATCAGCGTTTGCTTACTTTTTCCATCAGCTCCATGATCTTTTCGTTGCTGGAACGAACTTTCTCTACAGATAAGTCATGGTTGATGATGTCCATGATACTTGCAAGGTATTTGCTCATGTTTGCTTCGACGTAATATGGTCTTGTGAGCAGTTCAGGATCACGGTAGTTCAGGTTGGTGGTGATAACCTTGTCGATCCAGCCTTTCTCATAGTATTCATCGAATTTCTTGAGACCGTCTGTGAACAGACCGTAAGTAGTACAGATGAAGACACGCTTTGCTTTACGTTCCTTGATCTGCTTGGCAACATCGAGCATACTCTCTCCGGAAGAGATCATATCGTCGATGATGACAACATCCTTGCCCTCTACGGAATCTCCGAGGAACTCATGGGCAACGATCGGGTTCTTGCCGTTGACAACGGTAGAATAATCACGACGTTTGTAGAACATACCCATATCAACACCGAGAATGTTAGAGAAATATACTGCTCGTGACATCGCACCCTCATCCGGGCTGATGATCATCAGATGATCGTTGTCAAGCTTGAAGTCCTTGACTTCTTTAACCAGTGCTTTGAGGAACTGGTAGGTCGGGAAGAAGTTATCAAATCCGTTGAGCGGGATGGAGTTCTGTACACGTGGGTCATGCGCATCAAAAGTGATAAAGTTGGAAACGCCCATATCACTTAATTCCTTGAGCATCAGTGCACAGTCAAGAGATTCTCTCTTGGTACGGCGGTGCTGACGTCCTTCGTAAAGGAATGGCATGATGACGTTGATACGATGAGCTTTACCGGTAGCTGCGGAAATGATCCTCTTGAGATCCTGATAATGGTTGTCCGGTGACATGTGGTTCTCATGACCGCATACGGTGTAAGTTTCTGTGTAGTTGGTGATATCTACCATGATAAAGAGATCGGCACCACGTACAGATTCTTTGATGTAACCCTTGCCCTCGCCGGTACCGAAGCGGACGCATTCGCACTCGACAAGGAAAGAAGGAAGGCTGTATCCCTGTGGTACAGTGCTCGGTTTCTTCTTTGCTACAAGTTCTTTACGGAATTTTACAAGTTTCTTGTCAACCTCTTTTGCAAGATCCTGACATCCGGCAAGTGCTGCAATACGGATGGGAGCAACCGGGGTCGCTTTTTCAAGTAACTCTATATTTGGCATAATATTCCTCCTAGGTATAGTTTTTCAAACTGAGTCCTACTACATTTATAACATTTGACCTAAATCCCGTCAAGGAATTTATTGATTTTTACCCGGAGAATTGTTATCATAGTAATGATCCGGATATGGACGAAGGCATATCCGAATGACAAAAAGAAAGGAACACCATGAAAAAAAAGAAACATAAGATTTCCAAAGTTCTTCCTGGAAGCATCGGCGAGGAGCTGGAGCTGGAGCCGGGAGATGTGCTGGCAGAGATCAATCATCAGGCGGTGGAGGATGTTTTTGATTACCGTTATCTGATGAACGATGAATATATAGAACTTCTTATAGAGAAAGCCAACGGAGAGATCTGGGAGCTGGAAGTGGAGAAGGATTATGATGAGGATCTGGGAATAGAGTTTGAGAATGGCCTGATGGATGATTACCGTTCCTGCAGCAACCATTGCATGTTCTGTTTTATCGACCAGATGCCGCCGGGAATGAGGGAGACTCTCTATTTTAAGGATGATGATTCCAGGCTTTCCTTCCTGCAGGGAAACTATGTGACATTGACGAATATGAGCCAGGAGGATATTCAGAGGGTGATCAAATATCACCTGTCTCCGATCAATGTTTCTTTCCAGGCAATGAATCCGAAGCTTCGCTGCAAGATGCTCCACAATCGTTTCGCGGGGGATGCCCTCAAGAAAGTGGACCAGCTTTACGAGGCGGGGATCACCATGAACGGACAGATCGTTCTGTGCAAGGGAGTCAATGATGGTGAGGAGCTGGAGTACAGCCTGGAGAAACTTTCTGCATATGCGCCGGTCCTTCAGAGTGTATCAGTGGTCCCGGTAGGCCTGACGAAATTCCGCGACGGACTTTATCCATTGGAGAGTTTTGAGCGGGAGGATGCGATCAAAGTCCTCGAGCAGATCCATCGCTGGCAGCGTAAGATGTACAAGGAACATGGAATCCATTTCATCCACGCTTCTGATGAGTGGTATATTCTCGCAGGACTGGAACTTCCGGAGGAAGAGCGGTATGATGGTTATCTTCAGCTTGAGAACGGAGTGGGAATGCTGAGACTTCTGGATACAGAGGTCAGACTGGCTGTTGAGAAACGTACGGGAGATGAGAAACCAAGATCCATTACCGTTGCGACCGGCAAGCTGGCAGCACCTTATATCGAGAAATGTCTCGAAAAGATTTCCACGAAATATCCGAATCTTGAATATGAAGTGATCACGATCAGGAACAATTTCTTCGGCGAAAAGATCACAGTTTCCGGGCTTATCACAGGCACCGACCTGAAAGAACAGCTTTCGAACCGCAAGCTGGGTGAGAGAGTTCTGATCCCGTGCAATATGCTCAGAAGCGGTGAGAATGTTTTTCTGGATGATCTGACCGTGGATGATGTTTCAAAGGCAATTGGAAGAGAAATCGTAATCGTAGAGGAAGACGGGGAAGATCTGGTATCTTCTGTACTGGATCCCGTTCAGAATAAAAAACAGACAAGGAGACAAATGTATGAGCAAACCAGTAGTAGCAATAGTGGGCAGGCCTAATGTCGGCAAATCCACGTTGTTTAACGCCCTGGCAGGCGAAATGATATCTATTGTAAAAGATACACCGGGTGTGACCCGTGACAGAATTTATGCTGATGTGACATGGCTGGACAAATCCTTTACCATGATCGATACTGGCGGAATTGAGCCGGACAGCGGTGACATCATTCTTTCTCAGATGAGAGAGCAGGCACAGATTGCGATCGACACTGCCGATGTTATCGTATTTATCACAGATGTACAGCAGGGACTTGTGGATTCTGATGCGAAGGTTGCAGATATGCTGCGCCGCAGCCAGAAACCGGTCATTCTTGTTGTAAACAAGGTAGACAGCGTTCAGAAATATATGATGGACGTTTATGAATTTTATAACCTTGGTATCGGAGAACCGATACCGATCTCCGCAGCCAACCGTACCGGACTTGGCGATATGCTGGATGAGATCGTCAAGGAATTCCCGGAAGGACTTGACACAGAAGAGGACGACGACATTCCGAAGATCGCTGTTGTAGGTAAACCGAACGTAGGTAAGTCTTCCTTGATCAACCGTCTGCTTGGTGAGGACCGTGTGATCGTATCCGATATTGCAGGAACTACAAGAGATGCCGTCGATGCCAAAGTCAAATGGCAGGGCAAAGAATACATCTTTATCGACACCGCAGGACTCCGCCGCAAAGGCAAGATCAAAGAAGAGATCGAGCGTTACAGCGTGATCCGTACTGTGACAGCAGTAGAGCGTGCACATGTTGTCGTGATCGTGATCGATGCGACAGAGGGTGTCACTGAGCAGGATGCCAAGATCGCCGGAATCGCACATGAGCGCGGCAAGGGCGTTATCATCGCGGTCAATAAATGGGATGCCGTTGAGAAGGACGACAAGACCATCTACAAACACACAAACCGCATCAGAGAAGTGCTGGCGTATATGCCGTATGCAGAACTTGTTTTTATCTCTGCCAAGACAGGCCAGCGTCTGCCGAAGCTTTTTGAGACCATTGATGCAGTTATCGAGAACCAGACACTCCGTATCCAGACCGGTGTTCTTAATGAGATCCTCGCAGAAGCCGTTGCCATGCAGCAGCCGCCGTCTGACCGTGGCAAGCGTCTCAAGATCTTCTATATGACTCAGGTTGGAGTGCGCCCGCCGACATTCGTGATCTTTGTAAATGACAAAGAACTGATGCATTTCTCCTACACCCGTTACATCGAGAACAAGGTAAGGGATGCATTCGGTTTCCACGGCACACCGCTGAAATTTATTATCCGTGAACGCGGGGAAAAGAGTTGAATGAAATGACTGAACGTTTGATATGCCTTCTGGTAGGTTATGTTTTTGGACTGTTTCAGACTTCTTATATTATTGGAAAGATGCATAAGACAGATATCCGTGAACATGGAAGTGGCAATGCAGGAACCACCAATGCCCTGCGCACGTTTGGCAAAAAAGCCGGCGCGATGACGCTTCTTGGCGACTGCCTCAAATGTGTGCTGGCGATCGTGGTCGTGCGATTGATCTTCCGTAACTCTGCCGCTGATGTCATGCCTCTGCTTGCAATCTATGCGGCAGCAGGCTGTGTCCTTGGTCATAACTTTCCGATCAACCTTGGATTCCGCGGCGGAAAGGGGATCGCGGCATCTGTTGGATTTCTGATCGCTTTTGACTGGAGAATTTTTGTCCTTTGTGCGATCGTGTTCTTTGTGATCTTTTTCCTGACACATTATGTTTCACTGTGCTCATTAAGCTGCTATATGGTTGCACTGATCGCACTGATCGTGCGCGGCGAGCATGGTGCTTACGGGATGGACAGACCACACACCCTGGAGATGTACGGGGTGATGGTGTTTCTGACCTGCCTTGCGTTCTGGAGACACAGAGCCAATATCGTGAGGCTGGTACGCGGAGAAGAAAACAAAGTACTTGTCGGAAAATCAAAGAAAGGTTAAAAGGTAGCATATATGGCAAAAATCAGTGTATTGGGAGCAGGAAGCTGGGGAACTGCACTTTCAGTCCTTCTGAGCAATAATGGACATGAGGTTCGTCTCTGGTCCAGATTTCAGGAAGAAGTAGATGCTCTCAAAGAAACGAGAGAACTTACTTCCAAACTGCCGGGGGTACATATCCCGGAGAATATCGATCTTACTGCAGACGTGAAAAGCTGCGTGGAAACCGCAGAAGTGATCGTTCTGGCTGTGCCGTCCCCATATATCAGAAGTACATCGAAATTGATGGCACCTGATGTAAAGGAAGGACAGATCATTGTCAATGTTGCCAAGGGAATCGAAGAAAAGACCCTGATGACCATGACAGACATCATCAGCGAAGAGATCCCGGCAGCAGGCGTCTACGTGCTTTCCGGACCGAGCCACGCAGAGGAAGTGGGAAGAGGGCTTCCGACGACCTGCGTGATCAGCGGACCGAAGAGAGAGACAGCAGAGTATCTCCAGGGGATTTTTACAAGTCCTGTATTCCGCGTTTATACGACACCGGATACGCTCGGCGTAGAACTTGGAGGCTCACTCAAGAATGTGATCGCACTTGCGGCAGGAACCGCAGATGGACTTGGATATGGAGACAACACCAAGGCGGCTCTGATCACACGAGGAATTGCGGAGATCGCACGCCTTGGAACGAAGATGGGCGCCAGAGTGGAGACTTTTGGAGGGCTTTCCGGGATCGGAGATCTGATCGTAACCTGCGCGAGTGTCCACAGCCGTAACCGCAAAGCCGGCTATCTGATCGGTAAGGGATACACGATGCAGCAGGCAATGGATGAAGTTCAGATGGTCGTCGAGGGCGTTTATTCCGCCAAGGCAGCCAAGAGCCTTGCTGAGAAATACGAAGTAGAGATGCCGATCATCATGGAAGTCAACAAAGTCCTGTTTGAAGACAAACCAGCAGCCGACGCCGTAAGAGACCTGATGCTCCGCGATAAAAAAGTAGAAACACCAATGCTGCCATGGTAAAAACAGTCAAAAAAGACGATTTTTACCGGCAGATGTTCAAGCTTGCGATTCCGATCATCATTCAGAACCTGCTCAGTGCGGCAGTAAACTCATCGGATGTGATCATGCTGAATTATGTAGGACAGTCTGCGATCTCGGCAGTATCACTGGCAGCAAATTATTCTAACATTCTGTTTATGGTATATTATGGACTGGGCACAGGAGCATCCCTTTTGTGTGCACAGTACTTTGGCAAGAAAAACATGCAGGCGATCCATGCCGTAGAGGGAATTGCCCTTCGCTTTTCGCTTGCAATCTCAGCACTTGTGGCACTGGCTGCATTTACCATGCCGCAGAGGATGTTATTATTATTCACTTCAGATCAGGAACTGATCGCGATCGGATCTTCTTACATACGGATCATGGGAATTACTTATCTCTGCTGGGGAGTGACAGAAATCTACCTTGCGATCCTTCGAAGCATCGGCCGCGTGACGATCAGTATGACATTGAATATGCTGGCATTTGGACTGAATATTCTGTTGAATGCAATGTTTATTTTTGGACTGTTTGGAGCACCGAAGCTTGGAGTGACCGGTGTGGCGATCGCAACGGCATCTTCCAGGCTGATACAGCTCGTTGCCTGCGTGATCGTATCTTTGTTGAGCAAAGATGTAAAACTGAATCCAGCTTATATGTTTATCCGAAGCAAGACGCTGCTGAATGATTTCATTCACCTTTCTCTCCCGGCACTTGGAAATGACCTTTCCTGGAGTGTGGCTTTTTCCATGTATTCCGTAATTCTGGGACATCTTGGAACAGAGGCGGTGGCAGCCAATTCACTGGTTACTGTTGTTCGAAACGTAGGATCTGTTTTCTGCTTTGCGATCGCGAGTGCAGGAACGATCCTTCTCGGCAGAGTGATGGGACAGGAAGAACTCGAGAAATCCAAATCCTATGCGTCCAGAATGCTGAAGATGACAGTTGTAGCAGGAGCAGTAGGAGGTGTGATCGTACTGGCGGTAACTCCGTTTGTACTGAGATTTGCATCTCTGAATGATACGGCAATGCACTATCTGAAATATATGCTCCTGATCAACAGCTACTATATCATGGGATCTGCGGTAAACACAGCGCTGATCGCCGGGGTTTTCCGTGCAGGAGGCGATACGAAATTCGGTCTGATCTGTGATACGATCGATATGTGGGTCTATGCAGTACCGCTTGGATTCTTTGCGGCGTTCGTGCTGAAGCTTCCGGTGCTCTGGGTATATTTCCTTCTGTGCACCGATGAATTTGTAAAATGGCCATGGGTCATCCGTCATTACCGCAAGCGAGAATGGGCAAAGAATATCACAAGAGAAGATATCTTCGAATAACTGAAGGTAAGGCTTAAAAAAGCCGGTCGATCATACACAAAAGGTGATCAACCGGCTTTTGACCGCGTATAATATGAAAATAATCAAAAAATAGTATCTCTCAGATCCTCCGGAACATGAGAACTGTGGTAATTCTGATTGAGCGTGTCGAGAAGATCCATGTCTTCCTGCTCAATCTCAAAATCAAAAATACGTGCATTGGCAGCAATACGCTCCGGGCGGGTGGATTTCGGAATTACGGAGATACCCTTCTGAACAGCCCAGCGAAGTCCGATCTGAGCAGGCGTATGTGCATATTTCGTACCAAGTACGCAGAGGATATCATTGTCCAGATAAGCGCCTCGCGCCAGTGGAGCATAAGCCTGTACCTGGATCCCGTTTGCCTGGCAGTATTCAATGAGCTCCCGCGGATAGCAGAGAGGATGGCATTCGATCTGGTTGACTGCAGGAATGATCCCGGATACTTTACGAAGTTCTTCAAGATGACGGATCTCAAAATTGCTGACACCGATAGAAAGAGCCCGCCCAGATTCAAGAAATTTCTCCATTTCCTTCCAGGTATTGAGATAACATCCCGGAACCGGCCAGTGGATCAGATAAAGATCGATATAATCAAGACCAAGACGGTCAAGGCTTCGCTCAAAAGCCCCGTCCACATCTCCGAGACGCTGTGCGTTATTCCAGATCTTGGTGGTGATAAAAAGATCCTTACGCGGAACTCCGCATCGTGCAATACCACGTCCGACACTCTCTTCGTTCTTGTATGCAGAAGCAGTATCGAACAGGCGGTAGCCGTTCTTGGCTGCGGATATGATGGCATTCTCTGCCTCGTCGTCAGCGGTGGCTTTATATAGACCCAGTCCCAGAAGCGGCATGGTTCTGTCATTATTTAAGAATACAGAAGTAGTCAAAATGCTTCCTCCTTGCTTATCAATTTAAAAATTTTTATATATTATAACATAAAAATGTGAAAGAAGAACATCAAATATGTTAAATATTTAATACATGAAGTTACATAGGCATGGAAAAAAGGTGAAAATAAAGATTGTTAATATTAAAACGATAGCGTTATTTATATAACGAGAAAAATAATCAGCAGATGCGAAAAATGCAAAAAAAGAAATAGAAACAGGAATGATTTTTGTGCGTTTTTTCTCAATATAGCCTTGATTAACTATAACAAAAGATGTATAATGAATTTAATTGATAAATTCTTGTCAGAAGTTTGTCACGTTTAAGACAGACTGACAGGGATTTGTGCAGAAAGGAGTAGACAATGCACTTAATAAAAGATGAAAACGGAAACCTTGTCCAGCACGGACATGAACATACAGAGGGACACACACATGAACATACACATGCGGACGGTGTGACCCATACACATTCTCATTCTCACGGAGACGGAGAACATGCACATACACACGACAGCAGCTGTTCCAGCCAGGAACACTGTGGATCCTGTGAGGGCGGGGACTGCAAGAAAGAGACAGTAGCACTTCTGACTTACATGCTGCAGCACAATGAGCATCACGCAGCAGAACTCGACCAGATGGCCGACAACCTGGAGAAGATGGGGCTTGCAAGTTCAGCCAAGACGATCAAGGAAGCAGTTGCAGATTTCCAGAAGGGCAACATGCGCCTGGGACTTGCACTTACACTTGTTAAGGAAGAAATGAAATAGGATCTGTTACAGTGAACGGTAATATTGACTTTTAATATGACACAACAGAATGGCGGAGGTGAGAGTTATGTGTCTTGCAACTGTATACAAAGAAAGCGATAATTCTGTTATCTTTAAGAATGTATCCAGAATTGATGTAGATGGAAATAAACTGGTGCTCAGAGACATTATGGGAGATGAGCGTGTCGTAGAGGGACATATCCTTATGGTAGACCTGGCAAACAGCATTGTAAAGCTTTGCTGCGATGACTGATCGTCCGGGACTTACAAGAATCAAATAAAATTGCATAAGGAGGTGCAGCTATGGCATCAGTAAAATTGACTGAGCTGATGAAAGAAAGACAACTTCTTTCTTTTGAACTGTTTCCGCCCAAGACCGACAAGGGCATGGAGAATCTTCCGGGAACGATCGAGCATCTCTGTCAGTTTGATCCAGAATATATCTCTGTTACATACGGAGCCGGAGGCGGCAATGTAGGAGCGAACAGAGAAGTATGCCAGATGGTAAAGAAAGCCGGTACTGTTCCGGTAACTCATTTTACGGTTATCAAGAACACCAAAGAAGGAATCAGGGATCAGCTGGAGACATACCTGAGTGAGGGCGTTGATCATATCCTTGCTCTTCGCGGAGATTTCCCGAGAGGAGAACACTCCACAGGCGGAGATTTTAACTATGCGACAGATCTTGTCAAGTTTATCCGCCGGGAATTTGGAGACAAGTTTGAAATTGCAGTAGCAGGTTCGCCGGAAGGGCATATCGCATGCCGCAGCCTGGATGCAGATGTTTCCGTCCTTAAGATGAAACAGGACAATGGTGCTGATTATATCATGACGCAGCTCTGCTGGGATATGGAGCAGTTCGCACGCTGGCAGGACAAGATCCGCAAGGCCGGTGTCACGATGCCGATCGATGTAGGGATCATGCCGATCCTGGATCAGGCAGCTACGATCAGCATGGCTCTTTCACGTAATGGCTGTGTTATGGATCGAGAACTTTCCAGACTTATCTCTAAATACTGGATCTTCCCGAATCCGTTCGATAAAGCACCATTCGACGATAATCTTGAACAGAAGAAAGAAGATTTCAAGAAAGCCGGTATTGAGTATACGATCAGGCAGATTGACAAATACCGTGCTCTTGGCGTAGAAGGTATCCACCTGTATGCGCTGAATAAATGGAAAGACGTAAGCGAGATCATCAATGCATCTGGCATGCGTACACTAATATGAAAATAGAGTAGGAGGCACTCTTTAAGTTATGGCACATGTGATTGCTGTCGCCGGTAAAGGCGGCGTAGGTAAAACTACTTTATGTGGAATGCTGATCCAGTATCTCTGCGAACAGAACAAAGGACCGATCCTTGCAGTTGATGCAGATGCGAATTCCAACCTGAACGAAGTCCTGGGAGTAAAGGTTGACACAACTCTCGGTGATGTACGTGAGGAGATCGCACAGGCAGAGATCGCAAAGGAAAGCCCGATTCCGAAAGGAATGTCCAAGGCAGATTATGCTGAACTCAGATTTGAGGATGCACTGGTTGAGGAAGATGATTTTGATCTGCTCGTAATGGGCAGAACACAGGGAAAGGGCTGCTACTGTTATGTAAACGGCCTGCTTCAGGCTCAGCTTGCCAAGTATCAGAATCATTATCCATATATCGTAGTAGATAACGAAGCAGGTATGGAGCATATCAGCAGAGGCGTTCTTCCGTCCATGCAGACTGCGATCCTGGTGAGCGACTGCTCCCGAAGAGGAATCCAGGCTGTTGGAAGGATCGCGAAACTGATCGATGAATGCGGAATGAAACCGGACACGGTAGGACTGATCGTCAACCGTGCACCGAAGGGAGAACTGAATGACGGAATCAAAGAAGAGATCGCCAATCAGGGGCTTCATCTTCTCGGTGTAGTACCGCAGGATGAAACTGTTTATGAATATGACTGTGATGGCAAACCTACAGCCAGTCTTCCGGAGGACAATCCGGTCAAGAAGGCATTAAGGGAAATTGCCGGCAAGTTAAGTTTATAATCATGATTCTCCTGCGATCACAGCAGGAGAATTTATAACAGATGCTGAACAATACAGGATTCAGCAGATTTTTTACAGGAAAATAACCCATGGGCGGGGATGGGTTCTGTCTGGAGGGTTATTATATAAAACTTTATAGAAAGGTAAAAATACATGACTCATCATGTATAATAAAAGGAGGTCTATAATGAGTGAATTCAAATTAACTACAGTAGAAGAATTTGAAGCTGCTACCAACCGACTGTTGGAAACTGGCGCAAAGGTAGGCGCAGACGCTTGGCAGTTCCGTGTAAAAAACCAGACTCCACACTGTAAGTTCGGTGAGCAGGGTATCTGCTGCCGTATCTGTTCCATGGGACCATGTCGTATTACTCCAAAGGCTCCGAGAGGAATCTGCGGATGCGATGCACACGGTATCGTAGGAAGAAACTTCCTTCGCTTCACAGCAGGCGGAGCAGCTACACATTCCGATCATGGACGTGAGATCTGTATCACCCTCGGACATGCAAAAGAAGGCGGCGACTATCAGGTAAAAGATCCTGAGAAACTGATCCGTATCGCAAAAGAATGGGGCGTTGAGACAGAGGGCAAAGACATCTACGATCTTGCTCATGAGATGTCTGACCTGGCTCAGGAAGAATACGGAAAGATCAGAGGCATTTCCAGATGGCTTAAGAGAGCACCTCAGCATACACAGGATCTGTGGCACGAAGCAGGAATCGAGCCAAGAGCAATCGACCGTGAGGTTTCCTGTGCATTACATATGACCCATATGGGTAACACCTGCAAACCGGAGGCACTGATCCGTCAGGCACTTCGTAACGGACTTTCTGATGGATGGGGCGGTTCCATGTGTGGAACAGAGTTCTCTGACGTACTGTTCGGAACTCCGAAGCCGATCGAAACAGAAGCAAACCTTGGCGTTATGAACGCAGAAAACGTAAACATCGTAGTACACGGACATGATCCGAGTCTTTCTGAGATGATCTGTGAAGTTGCAGACAGCAAAGAAATGATCGACTACGCAAAATCCATGGGTGCAAAAGGCATCACTATTTCCGGTGTATGTTGTACATCAAACGAAGTAGCTATGCGTCGTGGTATCCCGATGGCTGGTAACTTCTTACAGCAGGAAAACGTTGTTCTGACCGGTGCATGTGAAGCGATCGTTGTTGACGTTCAGTGTATCTTCCCGGCATTAGGACCTCTGAGCAAATGTTTCCATACTAAATTCATCACAACTTCTCCGATCTGTCAGATGCCAGATTCCGAATTCATCGAATTCAGCGCAGGCGCAGCAGGAGAAAAAGCACGTCAGATCGTTAAACTGGCATGTGAGAACTTCAAGAACAGAAAACCGGATCTCGTATATATCCCGGATATGAAACAGAAAGCAACTGTTGGATACTCTGTTGAAGCAATCGTTAAGACACTTGACGGTGTAACAAACTCTCAGGTAGATGAGACAGGAACAACCAAACCTCTCCTTGAGTGCATCACATCTGGTGTTATCCGTGGTGCAGTTGCAATGGTTGGATGTAACAACCCGAAGATCAGACCTGACTCCGCTCATATCGAGCTGATGAAGAAACTGCTTGCAAACGATATCGTTATCATCGCTTCCGGATGTTCAGCACAGGCAGCAGCAAAAGCCGGCCTTATGGACAAAGCAGCCAAAGACCTCTGCGGTGCAGGACTGAAACGTGTCTGTGAGCTTGCGGACATCCCGCCAGTATTACACATGGGATCCTGTGTAGATATCAGCCGTATGCTGATCCTCGCATCTGAACTTGCAAAGGATTCCGGACTTAACATTTCCCAGCTTCCAGTAGTAGGATGTGCTCCTGAGTGGATGTCTGAGAAAGCTGTTTCCATCGGAAACTACGTAGTAGCAACAGGTCTTGATACCTTCCTTGGCGTAGATCCATATGTATCCGGATCTGATCAGGTGGCAGGACTTCTTACCGAAGGTGTTCGTGACTGGGTAGAAGCTGCTTACACAGTAGAAAAAGACATTGACAAATTAGGCGATCTGATGATCGAGAGAATCGAAGAGAAGAGAGCAGCTCTCGGCATCTGATAGCAGGAAAGGCGCGATTAACTTATGAAAATAGCAGTAACCGGTAAAGGCGGAGTAGGAAAGACAACTTTTGCGGCAACACTTGCCAGATTATACGCAGACGAAGGAAAGAAGGTCCTTGCGGCAGATGTAGACCCGGATGCAAATCTCGGTCTGGCACTTGGATTTGACGAGGAAACACTGGATTCCATCGTACCGATCTCCAGAATGCGTAAGCTGGTGGAGGAGCGTACCGGAGCCAACAGTCAGAATCAGTTTTATAAACTGAACCCGAAGGTAGACGATATCCCGGATACCTACGGCAAGACCTGCAATGGCGTGAAACTGCTTGTCCTTGGTACCGTGGAAACAGGCGGGGGCGGCTGTGTCTGTCCGGAGCATGTCATGTTGAAACGGATCATTAATAATCTTGTGATTCACAGGGACGATGTGGTGATCCTTGATATGGAAGCCGGTCTGGAGCATCTGGGCCGGGGCACCACGGAAAGCATGGATGAATTTATTGTAGTGATTGAACCAGGGGCAAGAAGTGTGCAGACCTACAAAAATGTAAAACGACTTGCCAAAGATCTCGGTGTCGCACAGGTCAAAGTTGTGGCAAATAAAGTAAGGAACGAGGACGATGAAGCATTCATCCGTTCCAGAATCCCGGCAGAAGATCTTCTTGGAATGATCCACTACAACACAGAAGTTATAGACGCTGACCGTCAGGGAAAATCCCCTTACGATTTCAGCCAGACTGTAACGGCTGAAATAACAAAAATAAAAGAAAAGATTGACCAGAACTCAAGTCTTTAAAAACAGGAGGTATTAACGTGACTTTATTTGATAGAGTATTCGGCGGAAATGATGCTGTATATGGTTTAACAGAGGGCGCTATCGACGGAGCAATCGCTCAGTACGGCGAAGACAAAGCTGTCAGCTTCCCGAACACCGCTTACAGCCTTCCATGTTATTATGCTGTAACAGGAACAAAAGTTACAACATTAAAAGAATTAAAAGAAGCTCTTGGTGTTGTTAAAACACTTATGACAAGAGAAAAAAGATTAAACGATGCATTCATGTCAGGTGTTGCTACAGCACTCTGCGCAGAGTTCATCGAAGTTCTGAAATACATTGATGGTGCAACACCATACGAAGAACCATGCTACGGACATCTTGCAGATGCAGTGATCCGTGAACTTGGTGTACCGCTTGTAACAGGCGATATCCCTGGTGTAGCAGTAATCCTCGGAGCTGCTCCTACAACAGAAGAAGGTGTTGCTCTTGTTAAGAGCTATCAGGCACAGGGTATCCTCGTAACACTGGTTGGCGGAATCATCGACCAGGTTGCAGAAGCTGGAATGAAGACAGGCGCAAACGTTCGTGTTATCCCGCTTGGCAAAGACGTTACAGCAGTTATCCATGTAGTATCTGTAGCACTTCGTGCAGCTCTGATCTTCGGTAACGTAAAACCTGGAGATGCAGGCACACTGATGAAATACACAATGGACCGTGTACCGGCATTCGTAAACGCATTCAAACCTCTGGATGACGTGATCGTAGCTTGTGGTGCAGGTGCTATCGCACTTGGATTCCCGGTAGTTACAAACGAGACAGAGAATATCTTCCGCGTACCGAAGAGCCTTATCGTTCAGGAAGATGTAAGCAAATTCAATGCTACATCCCTGGAAGCACGTGACATCAAGATCAAGATCACAAACATCGATATCCCGGTTGCTTTCGCATCCGCATTCGAAGGTGAGATCATCCGTCGTAAAGACATGCAGGTTGAATTCGATGGTTCCCGTGTTGACTGTGCAGAGCTTGTACAGACCTGTGACGCTTCTGAGATCGAAGATCACAAGATCACAGTAGTTGGACCGGAAGTAGACGACATGGAACTTGGAAGCAAGAACAGCATCGCATATGTTGTTAAAGTTGCAGGCAAGAACATGCAGGCAGACTTCGAACCGGTTATCGAGCGTAAATTCCACAACTACATCAACTGCATCGAGGGTGTATACCACACAGGACAGCGTGATATGCAGCGTATCCGTATCAGCATCGAAGCATTCAACGCAGGCTTCAAGATCAAACATATCGGTGAAGTTCTTTACGCTTCTGTCAAGAACGAATTCGACGCAGTTGTTGACAAATGTGAAGTTGTTATCTATACAGATCCGGCAGAATGTACAAGAATCCGTCATGAGGTTGCTATCCCGACCTTTGACAAACGTGATGAGCGTCTTGACACTCTGACAGATGAGTCTGTAGATGTATACTACAGCTGTATCCTCTGCCAGGCATTCTCTCCAAGCCACGTATGTGTCGTAACACCAGAGAGACTTGGTCTTTGCGGTGCCGTTTCATGGCTGGATGCAAAAGCTACACATCAGCTTGATCCTAACGGACCTTGCCAGATCATCACCAAAGAGCGTCCGATCGATGAGAACCTTGGTTCTTACGAAGACGTTGATGAAGCAGTTCAGAAATTCTCACAGGGTGCTCTGGAGCATGTTACACTGTACTCCATCATGCAGGATCCTATGACTTCCTGTGGATGCTTCGAATGTATCTGTGGTATCGAGCCATTCTCCAATGGTGTAGTTATCGCTAACCGTGAGTATGCAGGCATGACACCTCTTGGAATGACCTTCCCAGAAATGGCTTCCATGACAGGCGGCGGTGTTCAGACTCCTGGATTCATGGGACATGGAAAACACTTCATCTCCTCTAAGAAATTCATGAAGGCTGAAGGCGGTATCGAACGTATCGTATGGATGCCAAAAGAACTGAAAGAATTCGTAGCAGAACGTCTGAACAAGACAGCTCAGGAACTCTACGGAATCGAAAACTTCACAGACATGATCGGTGATGAGACCGTAGCAGAAGATCCAGAAACACTGGTAGCATTCCTGACAGAAAAAGGACATCCGGCACTTGGAATGGATCCGATGATGTAATCTCCGCAAAGGGAATGAATGCTTGCATTCATTCCCTGGGAGATTAATCTTAAATTGTTTATGGAATGCATTACGTTACAATTTTTGATATTTTTTTAACATAAATAGCCAACTTCCCTTGTAACTGGCGATTTTATGTAGTATAATGCTATTTGCTATTTGAGTTATTAATAATTAAGAGGAGGCTTATGAGAAATGCCGTTTAATCAGAAACCACAGAAATTTAATGCAAAGATTAACGCTGTCACAATCGGAAGCGGAGATAAGACTGTGACAATCGGTGGAGAAAATTCTTTCCCGTTCTACACATTTGATGCACCAACAGAGAACACAGCCAAAATCGGTGTAGAGATCTCTGACCTTGGACTGGATGAATTTTCAGAAGGTGTAAAAGCTTATTATGAAGGAGCTACAACAATGGCTGAGATCGCTCAGAAAGCAGCAGCTATTGAAGGAGCTGATTTTGTTGCTCTGATCCTGGATGGTGGAGACCCGAACGGAGCAAACAAATCTATCGAAGAACTTATCGAGGTTGTTAAAGAAGTGGCTGGCGCTATCGACTGTCCACTTGTTGTAGAAGGATGCAAGAACGTAGAGAAGGATGCGGAACTTCTCCCGAAAGTTGCAGAAGTTCTTCAGGGAAGAAATGCACTTCTTCTTTCCGAAAAAGAAGAAAACTACAAAGCAATCGGTGCAGCAGCAGGTCTTGCTTACAATCAGATCGTTGGTGCTGAATCAGCCGTTGATATCAACCTTGCAAAACAGTTAAACGTTGTTACTACACAGCTTGGTGTTGATGCGAAGAAGATCGTTATGAACATCGGTAGTGCAGCAGCTGGTTACGGATATGAGTACGTAGTTTCTACTATGGACCGTATCAAAGGTGCAGCATTAGGTCAGAGCGACAATATGCTGCAGATGCCTATTATTACTCCAGTATCCGCAGAGACATGGGCAGTAAAAGAAGCTACAGCTTCTGAAGCTGATATGCCTGAATGGGGATCAGCAGACGAGCGTGGAATCGATATGGAAGTTATGACTGCAGCAGCAGACCTTGCTGCTGGTTCTGATGCCGTAATCTTAAGACATCCGGAATCTGTTAAGACAATTTCCAAACTGATCAAAGCACTTGCTTAAGGAATAATAGGAGGAATAAATAGCTATGGCACTGAATGGTATTCAGATTTTTAAATTAACACCAAAGAAAAACTGTAAGGAATGTGGATGTCCGACATGTATGGCTTTCTCTATGAAAGTTGCACAGGGCGCTATGCAGATCGAACAGTGTCCACATATGTCTGACGAAGCACTGGCTTCCCTGTCTGAGGCAACTGCTCCGCCGATGAAGACAATCAAGATCGGAACAGGCGATGCAGAGTTCACTCTCGGAGGAGAGACTGTTCTGTTCAGACATGAAAAAACATTCGTAAGCAAACCAAGATACGCTGTATCTCTTTGCACATGCATGGATGATGCAGAAGTTGATGCGAAGCTTGCAGCAATCCCACATGTAGACTATGACCGTATCGGTGAGAGAATGCATGTAGAACTTGTATACGTAAACTGCAGCGCAGATGCAGATGCTGCCAAATACACAGCACTTGTAGAAAAAGCGAAAGGCCTTGGAAGAACTCTCGTTCTTGGATGTACAGATCCTGAGATCGCTAAAGCTGCTCTTGAAGTATGCAAGGATGGCAAACCGGTTCTTAACGGAGCTAACGCTGACAACTATGAAGCAATGAACGCAGTTGCTACAGAAGCTGGCGTAGTTCTCGGAGTATCCGGAAAAGACTTAAACGAGCTCTATGATACCGTAGCAGCTCTTGAAAAACTTGGCAACAAGAACCTTGTTCTTGACACAACAGGCGCTGACATCAAAGAAACCTTTGCAAACACTGTACAGGTTCGTCGTGCAGCTCTGAAAGACCAGGATAGAACATTCGGATATCCGTCTATCGTGAACCTGGTTAAACTTGCTAAGGGTGACTATCATTTACAGGCAGCACTTGCTTCCGTATTTACAATGAAATATGGTTCCATCATCGTTATGGAGCAGATGACATATGCAGAGGCACTTCCGCTGTTCGGTCTTCGTCAGAACGTTTACACAGACCCGCAGAAGCCGATGAAAGTAGAGCCTGGTATCTACCCACTCAACGGTGCAGACGAGAACTCCCTCGTTGTTACAACCGTAGACTTCGCTCTTACATATTTCGTAGTTTCCGGAGAGCTGGAGCGTTCCGGTGTTCCGCTTAACCTGGTTATCAACGATGCAGGCGGACTTTCCGTACTGACATCCTGGGCTGCAGGTAAATTCTCCAGCACCAGCATTTCTGAGTACATCAAAGAAGAAGTTGAGCCGAAGGTTAAATGCCGTAAGCTCGTTATCCCTGGTAAAGTAGCAGTTCTCAAGGGCGACCTTGAAGCTAAACTTCCGGGATGGGAGATCATCGTAGGACCTAGAGAAGCAGTACAGCTTGTAAAATTCTTAAAGGATATGCAGGCATAATTGCCGCATAAAAATAAAATAATGTTCAGGGAGTGAACCTCCCTGAAACATAAAAATGAAAAGGAGATTCAGGGTATGGCAAAATTTGTTACAATTGGAGAGAGACTTTCCACAACAGCACCAGCAGTAAATAAAGCATTCACAGAGAGAGATCCTGAGCCGATCCTCAAGAGAGCAAAACAGCAGCTTGACGCAGGTGCTACATATCTTGATGTAAACATCGGACCAGCTGAGAACGATGGACCGGAACTGATGAAATGGGCTGTAGAACTTCTGCAGGGCAACTTCGACAATGTTCCGCTGGCACTGGATACTTCCAACGTTGCAGCTATCGAAGCTGGTATCTCCGTATACAACCGTTCCAAAGGAAAACCGATCGTAAACTCCGCTGACGCAGCTGGAAGAATCGGATACGTTGATGTTGCAGCAGCTAACGATGCAATCGTTATCGCACTTTGCAACGGCGAAGGAATCGCAAAAGACAATGACGAACGTATGATGTACATGCAGACTCTGATGGAGAGAGGTATGGAGCATGGTATGGACGTTGAGAACGACATGTGGTTTGACCCGTTATTCCTGGTTATCAAAGGAATGCAGGACAAACAGATGGAAGTTCTTGAATTCATCAAAATGATCTCTGATATGGGAATGAAGAGCACCGGTGGTCTTTCCAATAACTCCAACGGTATGCCGAAACACATCCGTCCGATCATGGACTCCGCTATGGTAGCTATGGCTATGATGCAGGGACTTACATCCGCAATCGTTAACCCTAACGACCTGCGTCTGATGGAAACAATCAAATCCTGCGATATCATTAAGAACAACTACCTGTACGCAGATTCCTATCTGGAAATCTAATCAGTCTGACTTTTTTACGGCTGTAGACAAAAAAAGGCTGGAGGCTTCGCGGCCTCTGGCTTTTTTTATCAATTCAGCCAGGTCTGACTCCCAGTGCCACAGGTGAAAAACAAAAATTCACAAGGCGAGAAAGGTGGTTACCGCATGTTTAAGGTGACATTTGCATTTGAAGATGGCAGTAAGGTAGAAGCATTTGCCAATGCGGGGGATAATTTACTCGAAGTTGCACGTGGCGCAAACGTGGCAATCGACGCTCCATGTTCCGGAAATGGAGCCTGCGGAAAATGTCGGGTACAGTTAAAAGGCGGAGAAGTGGACTCCAAGAAGACACTTCATATTTCTGATGAGGAATTTGAAAAAGGCTGGCGTCTTGCCTGCATGAGCAAGATCAGTGCCGACGTGGAGGTACTGGTGCCGGATATCGCATCTGCATACAAGAGCAGAATGAAAGTGGCAGATTTAAGTTCCAAAGAAGAAATTGCAATTTTTGAAAAAGCAAAATCTCAGATCGAAGAAACCGGAATCCAGTTCAGAAACAGCTTGGAAGTTGTGGAACTTCAGATGGCAGAACCATCTCTGGATGATACTATGCCGGATGTTGAGAGACTGACAAGGGCACTTCGGAAATTTATGAACCTTAACCGGATCAGAGTTCCGTATGCTGTTCTCCGTAAGCTTCCGGATGTACTTCGTTCGAGCAAGTTTTCTGTCAAATGTGTTGTTCGCGTGACACCGAATGACATGTTTGTATATGACATCTTTGACAGCAAAGAAGATGTTATCATGGGCGGTCTGGCAGTGGATATCGGTACAACGACCGTTTCTGCTGTGATCATCAATATGGCGACAGGCGAGATCCTTGCCAAGAGTTCTTCCGGAAACGGACAGATCCGTTATGGCGCGGATGTCATCAACCGTATCATTGAGACGACCAAACCAGGTGGAATCAAGAAATTACAGGATGCCGTGATCAAAGAGACGATCAATCCGATGATCCATGAGATGTGCAGAAGCATCCATCTTCCGGAAAATCAGATCTATCGTATGTGCGTGGCTTCCAATACGACGATGAACCATCTGTTTGCAGGGATCAATGCAGACTATCTTCGTACAGAGCCATACATCCCGGCATTCTTTAAGACAAACTCCATGTTTGCATCTGATGTAGGCATCGAGATCAACAAAGACGCACACATCATCATGGCTCCGAATATCGGAAGCTATGTAGGTGGAGATATCACGGCAGGCGCTCTGGTAAGTATGATCTGGAACAGACCGGAATTTTCTCTGTTCATCGACCTTGGTACCAACGGAGAGCTTGTATTTGGTAACTCTGACTTCATGATGAGCTGTGCATGCTCTGCAGGTCCAGCCTTTGAGGGCGGAGATATCAGCTGTGGTATGCGTGCGACAGACGGTGCGATCGAGGCATGTACCATTGACAAGGAAACTATGGAACCTACATACAAGATCGTTGGTGAACCGGGAACCAAACCGGTCGGTCTTTGCGGTTCCGGTATCATAGATGTGATTAGTGAGCTTTATATGACAGGAATCATCAATCCGAAGGGCAAATTTGTCCGCGAAGGCAAGAGGATCCGTCATGACCATTATGGAATGGGAAGCTATGTGATCGCGTTTGAGGAAGAAGCTGGTTCTTCCAAGGATGTAGAGATCACAGAAGTCGACATTGACAACTTTATCCGTGCGAAGGGAGCAATCTTCTCAGCGATCAGAACGATGCTTTCTTCTCTGGATTTCGATGTGTCAATGATCGATGATGTTTATGTTGCAGGCGGTATCGGAAGTGGTATCAATATGCAGAATGCAGTCAATATCGGAATGTTCCCGGATGTTCCGCTGGAGAAATTCCATTACATCGGAAACTCTTCCCTGACTGGCGCATACCTGATGCTTTATTCCACAGAAGCCGAAAAGAAAACATATGATCTTGCAGCCAATATGACTTATATGGAACTTTCAACAGTTCCGACTTACATGGATGAATTCGTGGGAGCATGCTTTATCCCACATACCGATGCATCCATGTTCCCAAACGTTCATCAGAGATAGAATCGTGAAACTGCGTAACAGCGAAGCAATCCGTGGAGATGATAATACTTAAAATTTAAGAGGTGAATTATGAGTTCTGATGTAAAAACAATATTTGATCCGGCAGAGATGGAATCTGTGGGAGAGAAACTGGGATATGGAAAAGACAGCAAAGAGCGTCTCCCGTGGGAACATTATCTGAGCCAGTATCAGGAGGCTGATCCGAAGAAAATCGCCGAGAGACTTGGCATTTCCTACAATGAGGAAGAGAAATCTTTTACTCTGAAATTCCTCGGAACGACGTATCAGATTTCCTGGCCGGATTTTCAGGTCAGCCACGAGGCAGACGATATGGGATTTTACCCGTTGGAAACCATGGTTTATGCCAGAACTCTGACGATTCGCTTTCTGCTGAACGGTGCCGCATCTACCGGCACCGGCAAATTCAAAACTTATCGCGAAATGCCGTGGGGAGAAGTCTACCTGAGACAGTTTGATGGAAGATGCATCAAACGACTGGCTTTTTCCTACGGAAACCGCATCAAAGATTTTCAGGCAATCATGGAACACATCCACTGTGTTCCGGTAGAGCACGGTGACATTGCTTATCAGCTTGAGATCTTTCCGGGATACCTGGTGCAGATGATCCTGTGGGAGGGAGACGATGAATTTCCACCGTCCTCACAGATCCTCTTCTCCGACAATTTCCCGGTATCCTTCCAGGCAGAAGACATGGCTGTTATGGGAGATGTGATCATCGGATCACTGAAAGCTTTTGCAAAAGCAATCTGAGATTTTTATCATGTCAAACCTCTGATACAAAAAAGGGGAAAACCCTCTAGTTATAAATAAAACTAAAATAAAACGCGGGAGGTAACATTATGGGATTCAAAAGTGACATCGAAATCGCACAGGAGTGCACAATGGAGCCGATCACCAAGATCGCAGAAAAAGCAGGCATCGACGACAAATATCTGGAGCAGTACGGTAAGTACAAAGCAAAGATCGATTACAATCTCCTGAAAGAAAGCGACAAAAAGGACGGCAAGCTGATTCTTGTAACCGCTATCAACCCGACACCGGCAGGTGAAGGAAAGACAACAACAACAGTAGGTCTTGCAGACGGTATGCAGAGACTCGGCAAAAGCGTTATGGTAGCTCTCCGTGAGCCATCCCTCGGACCGGTATTCGGTGTTAAGGGCGGCGCAGCAGGCGGCGGCTATGCACAGGTAGTTCCGATGGAGGACATCAACCTTCACTTCACAGGTGACTTCCATGCGATCGGAGCAGCAAACAACCTGCTCGCAGCAATGATCGACAATCATATCTTCCAGGGCAACGCTCTGAACATCGATCCAAGAAAGATCACATGGAGAAGATGCGTGGACATGAACGACCGTCAGCTCCGTAACGTAGTAGACGGCCTCGGTGGAAGAACAAACGGAATGCCGCGTGAAGACGGATATGACATCACCGTTGCATCTGAGATCATGGCAGTCCTTTGTCTTGCAAGTGACATCAAAGACCTGAAAGAAAGACTTTCCAGAATTATTATCGGATATACCTACGGTAAAGTATCCGAGCAGAAACCGGTAACAGCAGGTGACCTCCATGCAGAAGGCGCTATGACAGCTCTCCTGAAAGACGCCCTGAAACCGAACCTCGTTCAGACACTGGAACACGTTCCGGCGATCGTACACGGCGGACCATTCGCAAACATCGCTCATGGATGTAACTCCGTAACAGCAACCAAGATGGCAATGAAACTTGCTGATTATGCGATCACAGAAGCAGGATTCGGTGCAGACCTTGGCGCAGAGAAATTCCTCGATATCAAATGCCGTATGGCAGACCTGCATCCAAGTGCAGTTGTTATCGTGGCAACCGTACGTGCTCTGAAATACAACGGCGGCGTAGCTAAAGCTGACCTCAACAACGAAAACCTGGAAGCTCTTGAAAAAGGTATCCCGAACCTTCTGAAACATGTAAGCAATATCAAGAACGTATACAAACTTCCTTGCGTAGTTGCCATCAACGCATTCCCGACCGACACCAAGGCAGAGCTTGACTTCGTAGAAGCTAAGTGCAAAGAACTCGGCGTAAACGTAGCTCTTTCTGAAGTATGGGCAAAAGGCGGAGAAGGCGGAATCAAACTTGCAGAAGAAGTTCTTCGCCTCGTAGAAGAACCAAACGACTTTACTTATGCATACGAACTGGAAGGCTCCATCGAGGATAAACTGAACCAGATCGTACAGAAAGTATACGGCGGCAAGAAAGTGGTTCTCACAGCAAACGCACAGAAACAGGCAAAACAGCTTGAAGCACTCGGCTTCGGCAACTGCCCGATCTGTGTGGCTAAGACACAGTACAGCCTGACCGATGACCAGACCAAACTCGGTGCTCCGACAGATTTCGAAGTAACCGTACGTAACCTCAAGATCTCCGCAGGAGCAGGCTTCATCGTAGCCCTGACCGGCGAGATCATGACAATGCCAGGTCTTCCGAAAGTACCTGCTGCAGAACGTATTGATGTTGATGAGACTGGCAAGATCACTGGACTTTTCTAATAAAAGCGGATTGTAAAAGGTTTGGTTTTGCTTTATAAAGCAAGGAAAATGATATTTTGTAAAATATGAAAACCCTGAAGGGGAGCATCTCGAAGTTGCGAAGGCCGAAGCTCCCCCTCAGACACCCCCTACTTGGCCACGCTTGGCTGAGGCAGACAGAACGTTATCGACGCCAACTGTTGAGGCTGTTTCGCTGCGCGAAAAGCGCAGTGACAGCCGAACAGAGCGAATGCGCCCATGAATCTTTTGCCGCCCCACGCTACGCGTGCAGGCAAAAAGCCCATAATCTGTCTCCACGCGGGAAAGCCTTCCCGCCTGAGTAGCCTGGAGATGATGCGCCCACAGTGCTGGAGGCACTGTGCGTATCTTGCACCACAAGCGGTGCAAGATACGGGCGTGGCCAGGAGGGGAGCGCGAGGGGAGAACGGCCTTCGCAACTTCGAGTGCCCTCCCCTCGCAGGTTTCCATATTTCCAAATATGAAAAAAATTATTATAAAAAAGAAGAAAGAAAAATCATAAAAGACCCCTCTTTTATCGGGTCACTTTTTTCAGGAGGAGAAAAAATGGGATTTTCTACAAGTACATGCACAGAATTCGTCGAAGTTCTCGCTTCTAAAGCCCCGGTACCGGGCGGCGGCGGTGCATCAGCGCTGGTTGGTGCAGTTGGAACTGCACTTGGCAATATGGTAGGCAGTCTTACCGTAGGTAAGAAAAAATATGCAGACGTAGAAGACGAAATGTGGGAGCTCAAAGCAAAATGCGACCAGCTCCAGAAAGACTTCCTTCGTCTGATCGAAAGAGACGCAGAAGTTTTTGAGCCGCTCTCCAAAGCATATGGTATGCCAAAAGAAACCGAAGAAGAAAAAGCAGAAAAAGCCCGTGTTATGGAGATCGTGCTGAAAGATGCCTGCTCCGTACCGATGGAGATCATGGAGAAATGCTGTGAAGCGATCGAGCTGATCGTTGAATTCGGCGCAAAGGGTTCCAAATTGGCGATCAGTGATGCCGGTGTTGGAGCAGCTTTCTGCAAAGCAGCATTACAGGGTGCCAGCCTGAATGTCTACATCAATACAAAATCCATGGCAGACAGAGAATACGCAGAAGAACTCAACAAAAAAGCAGACGCAATGCTTGAGAAATACACCAAGATGGCAGATGAGACATTCGAAAGCGTTCTTGGCAGATTAAAATAATCAGCAACAAAATAGCGGAGGAAATACAAAAATGGCAAAGCAGTTATTAGGTAAAGAAGTAACAGCAGCACTGAATGAAAAGATCAAAGCAAATGTAGCAGAATTACAGGGCAAAGGCGTAAACCCGACACTCTGCATCATTCGTGTTGGCGAAAACCCAAGCGATATTTCTTATGAAAGAGGAGCAACAAAACGCTGCGAGACTCTTGGCGTGGCATGTGAGAAGATCCTTCTTCCGGGAGATGTGACTCAGGAAGAACTCCTTGCAACCATCGACAAAGTAAACAAAGACGACCACATCCACGGCGTTCTTCTGTTCCGTCCGCTTCCGAAACATCTGGATCAGGCAGTGATCGAAAATGCACTTGCTGCAGAAAAAGACGTTGATTGTATGACAGATCTTTCCATGTCCGGCGTATTCACCGGCAAAAAAATCGGTTTCCCGCCATGTACACCACAGGCATGCATGGAGATCCTGGATCATTACGGAATCGATTGCACAGGCAAAAAAGCCGTTGTTATCGGAAGAAGCCTTGTAGTTGGAAAACCGGCAGCCATGATGCTGGTTAAGAAAAATGCAACCGTAACGATCTGCCACACAAGAACCGTTGACATGCCGTCTGTTGCAAAAGAAGCAGACATCGTGATCGTAGCAGCCGGACGTGCAGGCGTTGTTGGTGCTGATTATGTCAGAGAAGGACAGACCATCATCGATGTAGGTATCAACGTAAATGCAGAAGGTAAACTCTGTGGAGACGTTGACTACGCTGCAGTTGAGCCGATCGTTGATACAATCACACCGGTTCCTGGTGGAGTTGGAAGCGTTACTACATCCGTTCTTGTAGGACATGTAGTAGAAGCTGCAATGAGAAAGGTAAATGGATGATTCGAAACAAAAAAGCAATGCTCTTTTGTTCACAGATGATACTGGCAGGTGCCCTTATAACAGGGGCACCTTGTCTGGCGTCTGGGGATAATGGAGAGACGAGCGTATTTGGAAGTTCAGATACAAATGCAGAAGATGAAGTATCCGATCTTTCCGGCGAAGGCCAGATCCACAAGCCGGCCAGCCTTAACGCGCCGGATTTTACCTCAGATCCGAATTTCGTGGATGATTCCACCGACAATACTTATGGTTATTACACGATTATGGGGACGACAACCGTTTCCCTGGCACAGATGACTTCCCAGTACAATGCACATGGATCCGAATATCCGTCCGCATCTCTGAAAGAAGGTGGTGCAGAGACGATCGATGATTTCTGCACGATCATTCTGGAAGAAGCAAATGCTGAAGGTGTCCGGGGAGAAGTAGTCTTCGAACAGGCAATGCTCGAGACCGGCTGGCTCCAGTACGGAGGAGATTCCGGAATCTCCCAGTACAACTTCGCAGGACTCGGAACCACAGGCGGCGGCGTCCAGGGCGTATCCTACCCCGACGTAAGAACCGGAATCCGCGCACAGGTACAGCATTTAAAAGCCTACGCCTGCGACGAATCTCTCAACCAGGACTGCGTAGACACCCGCTTCAACATGGTCCAAAGAGGCAGTGCCCCATACGTCGAATGGCTTGGACAGCAGGAAAATCCCAATGGAGGCGGCTGGGCCGCCGGAGCAAACTACGGGGAGAAATTGCTCAAGCTACTGAGCGATCTCAAGGAGGAGTAAGTGAGATGTTTGACATCTCCTTATATCCTCTTTTCTTTTTGGGCAAAAACCAAAACCGCAAAGTGGACGTGGCCCGTCCCCTCTGCACACCCCTGGGCTTTTGGGAAAAACATCGGCATTGGTTTTGGTGTGGGGAAGCATTTTGGTAGCGTGGTATGGAGCCTGGATATCGCGTGGGGGAAATCTCCCCCAAAAATCCACCTTGACTCAGGGAGTCCCTCCAAATCCCCAACCTATTCAAACGAAAATCTCCCGGCCTGGACCACCAGGAAAATTTTTCACAATCCTCGACCAAAAAACAAAATTCCCGTCAAACACCCAGCCCAGGGTGTGCAGAGGGACGGGCGACGTCCCTTTGCAGTTTACCTTGCTTCCCAAAAGCGAAAAAAGAGCCCGGGGAATACATTCCCCAGGCAAAAAAAAGTTTTTTACACTTGCTTTTTCCAAAAAAATCTCAAGAAAGCTTAATTTCCTTCAATTCTTTCGCCGGCAGTTTCTTAGAAGAACCTGCCACAAACTTCTTAAGCGCCTTAGAAGACTTCGCAATCGGCACATTCGTACCAGCACCGCCCATACATCCACCAGGACAAGCCATACCCTCGATCATACAGCCCTTAAGTTTCCCGGCTTTCGCCAAAGCCAGCATCTTCTTACACTCTGCCAGGCTCTCTGCATGCTCAATATGCACCGGAACTTCCGGATAATATTCCTTCAGACAGGCCTCGATCGCACCTGCAACACCACCTGCGACCGCATATCCACGTCCGGCGGCAGTAGCATCATGCAGGGAACCTTCGTCTTCAAAGGAAGCCGGCTCGATCTCACGCGCATCAAACATCGCATCCAGTTCCTCAAAAGTCAAAACAAAATCCACATCACTTCGCACAGTACGGCGCATCGCTTCCAGTTTCTTGGAAGCACAAGGTCCAATGAAGACAACCTTCGCATCCGGATCATCCTGCTTTACCTTACGTGCAGTGGCAACCATAGGAGTCAGCTCCTGTGAGATATTGTCGATCATGGTCGGGAAGAATTTCTTTGCCATCATGGACCAGGACGGACAGCAGGAAGTCAGAAGGAACGGAAGATTTCCTGTTGCAACCTCATGTGCATAATGATGTGCCTCAGAGATCGCACCGACATCCGCACCAAACGCAACCTCATGAACATCAGAAAAACCAAGAACCTGCAGAGCTGTCTTGAATTTGCCAGGGGTCACATCATCACCAAACTGGCCGATATAAGCCGGTGCAACGATCGCAACGATCTTATCGCCGTTACGAAGCGCATGCGCAAGCTGGAAGATCTGAGATTTATCAGAGATCGCACCGAACGGACAGCTTACCATACACATACCACAGGAAACACACTTGTCATCCAGGATGTTCGCACGCCCCTGCTCATCACTTCCGATCGCCTTGACACCACATGCCTGCTCGCACGGGCGCACGTTGTGGGAGATTGCATCATAAGGACAGGCTGCTTTACATTTTCCGCATTTAATACATTTTTCCTGATCGATAAAAGACTTTCCGTCCTTCATAGAGATCGCGCCCTTCGGACAGACCTGCATACATGGATGGGCAACACATCCGCGGCACATGTTGCTGACAATGTATTTGTTCGGAGGACAGGCTGCACATGCAGACGGGATCACCTGCATAAGAGGCGGCTCATAATATTTCTCATTGATATTGCTGGCAGCAAGACCGTCGGTCAGATGGACCGCCTTGCTTTCCGGGCGAAGAGAAAGACCCATGGCGAGACGGACTCTTTCGCTTGCAACGGCCCGTTCTCTGTAAATACTCTCACGGTACTGGGCAGTTTCACTGACGATATTGTACGGGATGGATTCAATATCATGGATCAGGCTTTCGTCAGAAGATTCAAATCCGGCCTTTGCCACTTCAGTATAAACCTGGTGTCGGATCTCTCTGACTGGGGTATCATAATTTCGCATATCTATTTCATCTCCTTAAATAAGAAAAATTTTCATCTACCGCTCCCTATAATATAGGAAAGAATTCCCAAAATCAATCTGAAAATGCAAAATTCCTGTACTTTTCGAAGCACACAAGAGAAACAAAATGAGAAACACTTTACTATAGCAAAATAGATTGATAAAAAATTATAAAATCTGTTAAAAAACACACAATAATACGAAAAACATAAAAAACTTGAATAAATTAATTCAATTTCCCTATATTTCACTTGTATAATTTGACTGCTTAATGTATAATAAAATACAACAAGACTGTGTAAATTATACAAAATAATAGGCGCAGACAAAAGCAAATTTTTAACAAGGAGGGAATTGAATGTTAGATCAGTCTTATTACACGAAGACAGATGAGATCATCGAGCATTACGGACCGAAAGCAGCATCACTGATTCCGATCATGCAGGATATCCAGGCGGAGTACCGCTACCTGCCGGGAGAGCTTCTGACCTATGTTGCATCCAAGATTGGAGTGACCGAGGCGAAGGCATACAGCGTCGCTACTTTTTATGAGAACTTTTCCTTTGAGCCGAAAGGCAAATATGTGATCAAGGTTTGTGACGGAACTGCCTGTCATGTAAGGAAATCCGTTCCGGTCAAAGAAGCCCTTATGAAAGAGCTCGGTCTGAATGCGAAGAAGCACACCACAGACGATATGATGTTTACGATAGAAACAGTATCCTGTCTTGGTGCATGCGGTCTTGCACCGGTTATGACGGTTAATGACGAAGTGCATCCTAAGATGACCCCGGATCTGGCGATAGAAGTGATCCAGAACCTTAAAAAAGGAGGTGCCGAATGATGTTTTTACATAACAGAGAAGAACTTCAGGCATTACGCCAAAAGGCAGAAGCGGAACTGCACAGACAGAAAATACGTGTTCTTATCTGCGCAGGAACTGGATGTATTGCCAGCGGCTCCAAAGAAATTTATGAAAAAATGCACAATCTCGCAGAGATCAACGAGAATGTTTCTGTAGAATTCGAAGGTGAAGTTCCACATCCGGAGATCAAGAAGAGCGGATGCCATGGCTTCTGCGAAATGGGACCTCTGATGAGAATCGAACCTCTCGGAATCCTCTACATTAAGGTTAAACCAGAAGACTGCGAAGAAATCTATGAGAAAACTGTCTGTCAGGGGCAGCCTATCGAGCGGCTGCTTTACCATAAGGACGGACAGATATACCAGAGCGAAGAATCCATCCCGTTCTATGCCGGACAGATGCGTCTGGTACTTAAGAACTGTGGACATATCGACGCAGAGAATATCGAAGAATACATCGCAGTAGGCGGATATGCCGGTCTTGAAAAAGTCCTCTTCGAAATGACCAAAGAAGAAGGTCTTGACATGATAGAAGAAGCCAACCTTCGCGGAAGAGGCGGCGGCGGTTTCCCGGCAGGTAAGAAATGGAAACAGGTGGCACGTCAGAAAGAGACAGACCGTTATGTAGTATGTAATGGTGATGAGGGTGACCCGGGTGCGTTCATGGATCGAAGCATCATGGAAGGTGACCCGCATAAGATGCTGGAAGGTATGTTGATCGCTTCCTATCTGACAGGTGCACAGAACGCATACATCTATGTACGTGCTGAGTATCCGTTGGCAGTAGAGCGTCTGCGTATCGCGATCGCACAGGCAGAAGAACTTGGTCTGATCGGTGATAACGTTCTTGGTACAGATTTCTGTATCCATTTCCATATCAACCGTGGCGCCGGTGCGTTCGTATGTGGTGAAGGTTCTGCCCTTACCGCATCTATCGAAGGAAACAGAGGTATGCCGCGTGTAAAACCGCCGCGTACTGTAGAACATGGTCTTTTCAATAAACCGACCGTACTGAATAACGTTGAGACATACGCCAACGTACCAATGATCGTCACAAACGGCGCAGAATGGTACAAGAGCATCGGTACACCGGGAAGCCCGGGAACCAAGGCGTTTGCTCTTACCGGTAACGTAAATAACACAGGTCTGATCGAGGTACCAATGGGAACGACTCTCCGTACGATCATCTATGATATCGGCGGCGGACTCAAAGGAGATGCCGGATTTAAGGGTGTTCAGATCGGTGGACCGTCCGGAGGATGTCTGGTAGAGAAGCATCTGGATATTCCGCTTGACTTCGATTCTGTCAAGAAATACGATGCGATCATCGGTTCCGGTGGTCTGGTAGTTATGGATGAAAATACCTGTATGGTAGAAGTTGCCCGTTTCTTCATGAGCTTTACTCAGAGAGAATCCTGCGGTAAATGCGTTCCGTGCCGTGAGGGAACCAAGCGTATGCTTGAGATCCTCGAGAAGATCGTAGCAGGCAAGGGTGAGGAGAGCGATCTTGCAGAACTTTCCGAACTGGCAGAGATGGTTCGTGCCATGGCTCTGTGCGGACTTGGCAAGAGTGCTCCGCTTCCGGTCATCAGTACACTCAAAACCTTCCATGAAGAGTATGAAGAGCATATCAGGGATAAGAAGTGCCGTGCAAAAGTCTGCTCAGCACTGCGTAAATTTATCATCAATCCGGAATTTTGTATCGGCTGCGGCAAGTGTGCAAGAAACTGCCCGGCAGGAGCGATCACCGGAGCCAAGAAACAGCCTCATACCATTAACAATGATCTGTGTATCAAGTGCGGTGCATGTAAAGACAACTGTTCATTTGATGCCATCTATATTGAAGCATAGGGAGGGATAAAGTATGGGTACAATGACAATAGACGGTAGAAAAGTAGAATTTACCGATGAAAAAAACGTCCTGACTGTTATCCGTAATGCGGGAATCAATATTCCGACACTGTGCTATCATTCAGAGGTTTCCACCTTTGGTGCCTGTCGTTTATGTACCGTAGAAGATGACAGAGGAAGAACATTTGCATCCTGTTCAGAAGTGCCGAGAGACGGCATGGTGATCTATACCAACTCCGGCAAGATCAAGAAATATCGTAAATTGATCGTAGAACTGCTTCTTGCAGCACACTGCAGAGATTGTACAACCTGTATTAAGAGCGGTGAGTGCGTTCTTCAGGAACTGGCACATCGTCTCGGCGTTCGCGATATCCGTTTCAAAAATACGCGAGAGATTCATCCGCTGGATCTCAGTTCTCCATCCATCGTGCGTGACCCGAACAAATGTATCCTCTGCGGCGACTGTGTACGTGCCTGCGAGGAACTTCAGGGAATCGGTGCACTTGGATTTGCATTCCGTGGAACAGAAGCCATGGTTATGCCTGCATTCAACAAGAAGATTGCAGAGACTCAGTGCGTAAACTGCGGACAGTGCCGTGTATTCTGTCCGACAGGAGCGATTTCCATCCGTACACATATGGATGAAGTCTGGGATGCATTGGCAGATCCGGACACCCGTGTCGTAGCGCAGATTGCACCGGCAGTACGTGTCGCAGTCGGCGATCACTACGGACTGGCCAAAGGCCGCAGCGTTATGGGCAAGATTGTAAATGCCCTTCACCGCATGGGATTTGATGAAGTTTATGATACCAGTTTCAGTGCCGACCTTACCATCATGGAAGAAAGCGCAGAATTCCTGGACAGAATTGAGAAAGGAGAGAAACTTCCTCTTCTGACCTCCTGCTGTCCTGCATGGGTCAAATTCATCACAGAACAATACAAAGAATATATTCCGAACCTTTCCACCTGTAGATCCCCTCAGGGAATGATGTCCGCAGTCATTAAGGAATACTTCCGTGATCCGGAACACGCAGCAGGCAAGAAAACCGTTATGGTTTCCATCATGCCATGTACAGCCAAGAAAGCAGAAGCGATCCGTCCAAACAGCTTTACCGAGGGCGAGCAGGATACAGATATCGTTATCACAACAATGGAACTTCTCCGCATGATCGATAACTTCGGTCTTGATTTCGCATCCCTGGATCCGGAAGCATGTGATATGCCATTTGGATTCGGTTCCGGCGGCGGTGTTATCTTTGGCGTTACCGGTGGTGTTACAGAGGCGGTTCTCCGTCGCCTGACCCCAGATCATACCAAGGAAGCAATGCGTGAGATCTCTGAGTGTGGTGTCCGTGGAGAAGAGGGAATCAAGGAATTCTCTGTACCATACAAAGACATGGAGATCAAAGTCTGCGTAGCCAGCGGACTTGCCAATGCAAGGATCGTTATGGACCGTGTAAAGAACGGCGAAGCAGAATACCATCTGATCGAAGTAATGGCATGCCGTCGTGGCTGTATCATGGGTGGCGGTCAGCCGACCAGATCCGGTGACAGGACCAAGGCAGCCAGAGCAAGAGGTCTGTACAATGCAGACAACACCACGATCATCAAGAAATCTGACGAGAACCCGATGGTACTCGAACTTTACCAGGGACTTCTCAAGGGTAAAGAGCACGAACTGCTCCATAACGAATTCTATTAATTCCGCGCGTATAACTTCCGAGGGGGAAGTTAGAAGAAAAAGATAAATAAAATCCATGCTTAGATTTTTTGCCATAGGAAATCTGACATAAAAGATAACCAGACTCCACAAAGAGAGATGCTTTGACAGGAGTCTGGTTGTTTTGTTGTTAAGAACTGCTTGTTTTTTTACAGATACTTGCAGATTTACACGAGATAGTCTAAAATAAAATCAAAAGTGCCAGAGACAGCAGAGAATCTGACATCCTGCGTCACTCACATTTCGCAGGATGATACAGCCCCCATGTTGTTGTCGGCACAAAAACGAAAGATAGGAGTAAATGCAAATGCGTGAAATTAAAGCATCAGCTATCACAGACACCATCGAGCGTCTCTGCATCGAGGCAAATCAGGTCCTGCCATCTGATATTAAGGACGCTATCCAGGCCTGTCGTTCCTGCGAGGACGGCCAGATCGCCTGTGGCGTCCTTGACAACATCATCGAGAACTATCAGATCGCAGAGAATGAGCAGGTTCCGATCTGTCAGGATACCGGTATGGCATGTGTTTTTCTGGAAATCGGCCAGGACGTACATATCGCAGATGGAGATCTGACAGAAGCAGTCAATGAAGGTGTCCGCAGAGGCTACACAAATGGCTACCTCCGCAAATCCGTTGTCAAAGACCCTGTCCGCAGAGGAAATACAGGAGACAACACACCGGCAATGCTCTACACAGAGATTGTTCCGGGCGAGCACATCCGCATCACCGTCGGACCAAAAGGCTTCGGAAGCGAAAACATGAGTGCAATCCGTATGTTTAAACCGTCCGCAGGCATCGAAGGTATCAAAGACTTCATCCTGGAGACTGTAGAGAATGCAGGTCCGAACCCATGTCCGCCAATGGTAGTCGGTGTCGGAATCGGAGGAACTTTTGACAAAGCAGCCCTCCTTGCGAAGAAAGCCCTCATGCGTCCGGTAGACACCCAGAATCCGGATCCATATTATGCTGACCTGGAGAAAGAAATGCTGGAAAAGATCAACCAGCTCGGAATCGGACCGCAGGGATTCGGCGGAAGGACCACAGCCATCGGCCTGAACATCGAGACCATGCCAACCCATATCGCCGGCATGCCATGTGCGATCAACATCAGCTGCCACGTAACACGCCACAAAACGGAGGTGCTTTAATATGGAACGTCACATCACACTGCCATTAACAGAAGAACTGGCAAGAACTCTTCACGCAGGCGACACCGTCTACCTGACCGGAACCATCTACACCTCCCGCGATGCCGGACACAAGAGAATGTGCGAAGCACTTGCACGCGGCGAGGAACTCCCTTTTGACCCGAAAGATGCAACCATCTACTATGTAGGCCCGACCCCTGCAAAGCCAGGTCAGGTCATCGGTTCCGCAGGCCCGACCACCAGCGGAAGAATGGATGCCTACGCACCGACCATGATGTCCGTAGGCGCACGTGGAATGATCGGCAAGGGCGCCCGCCTTCCGGAAGTCGTAGAAGCCATGAAGAAATACAGCGGCGTTTACTTCGGAGCGATCGGCGGAGCCGGAGCCCTTCTCGCCAAATGCATCAAGAGTGCAGAACTGGTTGCCTACGAAGATCTCCAGTCCGAAGCACTCCGCAGACTTTATGTAGAAGAAATGCCCCTCGTCGTGATCATCGACAGCGAAGGCAACAACCTCTACGAAGAAGGCAGAGCAGAATACCTCAAAAACCGTAAATAAAATAGTTTCCTCCTGCATATATTGTAACGATACATGGGACTGTTACAATATATGCAGGGGGATTTTTTATGGAAAATTTTCAGATTTACCGGGATATTCAGGCGCGGACCGGTGGTGATATATACATAGGCGTTGTCGGACCTGTACGGACAGGAAAATCAACGTTCATCCGAAGATTTATGGAACTTGTGGCACTTCCCGCCATGGAACCGGGGCAGCAGGCCGAAGTCCGCGACCAGCTTCCCTTGAGCGGTTCAGGGAAACTCATTACTACCGTAGAGCCTAAATTTATCCCAAAAGAAGCGATTCCCGTGACACTCGGCGAAGACCAGAAAGTTCAGATCAAACTGATCGACTGTGTCGGTTTTCTTGTCAAAGACGCCTCCGGCCACATCGAAGACGGAAGAGAGCGGATGGTCAAAACTCCATGGTTCGAAAAAGCCATCCCCTTCCACGAAGCCGCCCAGGTTGGCACCCGCAAAGTTATCCAGGAACACGCAACGATCGGCCTCGTAGTCACCACCGACGGCAGTTTCGGTGAGCTTCCGAGAGAAAATTTCATCGAAGCCGAAGAACTCACGGTCAAAGAATTAAAAAAACAGGGCAAACCATTTCTGATCCTTGTCAACTCCCAGACACCATATAAAGAAGAAACCCAGAAACTCTGTCGGGAGCTGCGGGACAAATACGGCGTGACCACGATCTCCGCCAACTGTGAACAGCTCCGCAAAGAAGACATCATAAAGATCCTGGAAAATGTCCTCTACGAATTCCCGGTCAGTGAGATCCAGTTCTACATTCCGAAATGGGTCGAAATGCTTTCACCACAGCACGAACTGAAAGCCCAGATCCTCACACAGATCCGCGAATACATGCAGAATCTGACGCACATCCGCGACATCACCAAGGACTCCGTTCAGCTCACAGGACCCTATATTCAGGAGACACTTCTCGATCAGGTCGATCTTTCCACCGGGATCGTCCGCATCCGTATCCAGGTCAAAGACGAATTTTATTACAAGATCTTAAGCGAAATGAGCGGCATCACTATGGAAAGTGAATACGACCTGATCCACACCATGAAAGAACTGGCAGCCATGAAAGAGCAGTACGTCAAAGTCCAGGCAGCCCTCGAAGCCGTCCGCTCGACCGGCTACGGCGTCGTCGTCCCGGAACTCTCCGAGATCCAGATCGAAGACCCGACCGTCATCCGCCAGGGTAACAAATTCGGCGTAAAGATCCGCTCCAAGAGCCCGTCCATCCACATGATCAAGGCAAACATCGAAACCGAGATCGCCCCGATCGTAGGCACCGAGCAGCAGGCCAACGACCTCATCCAGTACATCGGCGAGAGCAGCCAGCGCGGCGAAAGCATCTGGGAAACCAACATCTTCGGCAAATCCATCGAACAGCTCGTCCAGGACGGCATCCGCACCAAAATCTCCGCCATCGGCGAAGAAAGCCAAACCAAACTCCAGGACACCATGCAAAAGATCGTCAACGACAGCAAGGGCGGGATGGTGTGTATTATTATCTAAACAAAACATAAAATTGTGTTGCTTTACGGACGAAAGGTTTCATGGTATCATGTCTATATAGGTAAAACTTATTATAGAGAATGATATCGTGAAGCCTTTTTATGATAACAAAATGATTCAGGAAGGGAATAAATCAATGGAATTTTCAGTCAGAGGAATTGGAATAATAAAAGAAGCGGATATTAAAATTGATGGTTTGACTGTGATCGCAGGAAGCAATAATTCTGGTAAGACAACAGTCGGAAGAGCGTTGTATTCTATTGTCAATGCGGTAGAAAATTTGGAAGAAAAGCAGGATATGGATCAGGCAGTAGCAATTGTTGATAGAATTTTGAGAATATTAAATCTGTATCGGAGCCTGTTAAATGAATATGAATATATCATGCGAGATTCTGCAGAAGAAAGAAATAGTTTTATAATTTCTATTTTGAATTTGAACCATATGCCTGTAAGAGAAAAATCTGATTATTATATTATGGTACTTCATCAGCTTTGTGAAGCAATCAGAGAGGATACTTTACTGGATTATCTGATAGGAGATATGAAAAAAGCTTCTTCAGAATTTTACGAAGAAGATGAGGCAGCATTTTGTGCTGAATGGGAAAAAATTTTGCATGCAAAATAGCCGAAAGAACTTTACAGGTAGAATTTATGAACCAGGTACAGTCAATCGGCCAATCTGACAATGAACAGTATTCAATCATAAAACTCAAAGATCAGGAGGAAAATTTATTTGAACTTTATATTTCTGATGACAATATAGACTTAGAAAAATCAGAATTTCAGGATGGATATTTTGATAGTGTTTATTTTATCGATGATCCTTATGTTATTGAAGATCCTCGCGTATATCGATTTATAGCGCCAAGAAAGAG
>ONZT01000157.1_pt1 | contig 69579 bp, 56 predicted proteins | sample 1671571 | NCBI WGS metagenome assembly ONZT01 (sample SAMN06348170, study PRJEB24527) | human gut metagenome | biome: human gut; feature: ankylosing spondylitis patient; material: feces | host: Homo sapiens | place: China | collected 2015-10
TTTTGAGGGACACAGCCTGTCGGTCAGCGATGTGATCGCACTTAAACGCAACGGCGATGTATCTGTGCATTATGTGGACAGCATCGGCTTCAAAGATTTACAGGGGTTTCTGGACAAGCAGCCGGAACGCCCTTCGGTGCTGATGAATCTCAAGGAAAAGTGCGATGCCCCGGAGTGCAATCCTACCGTCTGCCGGAAAGCGAGGGATGAACATGAACTTTGACCACGAGGAATTGACCTTGATGATGCTCTACAACACCGGCACCCGGCTGGGGCTTATCCACGAACTGCGGCTCATGCAGTGCTACCTGATGCCCGATGAAACTGCTCTGCGGGAACTGTCGGAGGGCGTTATCGAGAAGCTGAAACTGCTGACCGATGCGGAGTTTGCCGAGCTGGAATTTCCCCCGGACTGATTTTTGCCGCCTGCAGGCGGCGTACATAGGCTCTTTTGTACCGAAAAATTTTCGCAAACCGCAAGAAAGTGGGCTTGATAGAATCCTTCCATTCATGCTATACTAAAACCAGTTTTAATGCACAGAAAAATTGAAAGCGGAGGATAGCCAATGGATACCAAAAAAAGATCACCCATCGACCGCCTGCTTTTTGCCACCTTTCTGAAAGGCCGCACTTCATCCCGTGATGTATGGGAAGAAAAGGGCGATATGACCCCCGAAGATAACCAGAAGATCATCGAGGAAACCAACGAGATCATCAACAATGATTCCACCTATCCCTTCATCAGCTACCTGTCCGACCTGCTTGCCAAATCCAAACCCTCCGATGAAGCGGTCAAGAAGCTGCACGACTGCATCGACAAAGTTGCCGCCGCACTGGGGCAGGACAGCACCGATGTGTTCCGTGCGCTCCTTGCAAAGCTGATCGAGGAGCCGGAAGAAAAGCAGACCTTTGACCGTCTGCTGGAGATGGCAGAAAAGTTTGCCGCAAAACACGAATAAAATACCATAGATTCCATAAGCGAGTGACCTGAAAAGGCCGCTCGCTTTTTTGTTTACCATGAACTTGAAGGGAGGAACGCTATGCCAAGCAAAACCGAAGAATATCTTGCCCTTGCCCAGCGCACGGCAAACGGTCTGACACGGTACTGGGAAAGCTGGACGGACTACCTGACCACAGCATCCCGGCTGTACAAGTACAGTTTCCCGGACCAGTTGATGATCTACGCCCAGCGGCCCGATGCCACAGCCTGCGCCGATTACGACATCTGGAACAATCGTATGAACCGCTATGTGCGCAGAGGGTCTAAGGGTATCGCCCTGCTCGACCAGTCCAGCAGTGTCCCCCGGCTACACTATGTCTTTGATGTGAGCGATACCGGGGTTCGGCGCAATTCCCGTGACCCGGAGGTGTGGCAGCTCAACGATGACCTGTTCCAGCCGGTATCAGAAATGCTGGCGCAGGAATACGGCATTCACCATGAACGGCTCAGCCAGCAGATTGCGGACATTGCCGGAAAGCTGGCAGAATCCTACTGGGACAACAACAGCACAGACATCCTCGCCATCGTTGACGGTTCGTTCCTGATGGATTATGATGATGCCGGACAGGAACTCCAGTTCAAGAGTGCCGCCGCAATCAGCATCATGTACACCATTTTGGAACGGTGCGGTTTTGAACCAGAGGGTTATTTTGACCGGGACGATTTTCAGGCAATTTACGATTTTTCGACCCCGGATGCTGTCTATGCACTGGGTACGGCGGTCAGCGATTGCAGCCGTGATGTGCTACGGAATATCGAGCGTACCGTCAAAACCACCATCCGTCGCCGCAATGTAGAAAGGAGCCAGCATGAATATGAAGAACAGGAACGCGACCTACTCAACCATCGGGGATTACCAGCTCCCGAACCTGACCCTCAGCCAGCCGAAGATCCCGCTGGGCAAGTACGGCAGGATGCGCCGGACGTACCTGATGAACCATCGCCCGGTGCTGTACAACACGATGCTCCTGAACGGGAGCCTGTACCCGCACCTGATGGAAGTGGAGCAGACAGCAGAGAGCCGGATGCAGCAGACCATGGAGCAGCTTCTGAAACAGACCCCGGCCCCGGACAAGGAGAACCGGCAAATGGAATGGGTGCAGCACATGAACAGCCTGAAAGCGCTGGCCGAGGAACTGGTGCTGACGGAGCTGATCTACAGCTAAGTTTTCTGGATGCTAACATCCCTACGGAAGCCCAGCAAATTGAAAAAATCGACCAAGCGGAGAGCGAAAAAACGCCCTCCGCTTTTGTTTTGTCGCAGGCTGAAATTGAGAACGAGCTGCGGCGGCATGGTTCAGGGTTTGCCGGCGGCAAGCAACGCATTATGGCACTGTACCAGACCCAGCCTGACCGAAAACTCCGTGCCAAGGCGTTGGCAAAGGAGTACGGCATCGGTGGGCACTCCCACGATTATCTGGATGGCAGCAGCGGCTTTGTGAACCACGACTGGAAGGGACTAGAATTTGATCATTACCCCGACCACCAGAAAATCACCCTGAAATGGGCGCAGGTGGAAAAGTATATTGACCTGATGATCCAATCCGACCGCTACCTCACCGACAAGGAGAAGGAACAGCGTACTGCCAGACAGGAAGCTGAGTGTCAGCTTCCGATGCTGGATGGCACTGTTGCCGCAGAGTACACTGCTCTGAAAGAACAGTATCCCAACACCCTCGTGGGCTTTGAACTGAACGGTAACTATCTGTTCTATGACAAAGATGCCGTTGCTGTGGAGCGGATTCTGCGCACCAATCTTCTGTCACAGGAAAATGTGCTTGGCAAAGTCAAAGTAACTGGTTTTCCGAGTGAGCAGTGGGCAGCAGAATCTAAAAAGCTGTGGGCAGCAGGCAACAACGTCTATCTGGCTGGCTTGAACAAAGATGGCTCCCACCACCAGACAAAATATCTTCGGGAAGCGGATTATCTGCCAATCGGCAGCATCATCAAGCTGGATGGCCGGGATTTTCGGGTGGAACACGTTAATTTTACGTTCAAATCCGTCAGCTTACAGGACATGGAGCTGACGAAAAACAGACTGCCCATTTTCCGCAATGAGCATCTTCCGCACATCAGAGAACTGTACGAAGAACAGCAGGCCGCAGCCATTGATCTGGTTCCCGAAAAAGAGGTCAGCTATAAGGTCGGGGACGAAGTTGTAGTAGACCTTCCCACCAGAACGATTGAAGGAACAGTAGGCTATATCGGTGATACCGATGTGCGCATCGACACTAGCGCACACGGGCAGTCGTGGGATAACGAAGTTATCAATAAACGACAATTCGAGGACGGTCTGCGGCAGAATGAACCTAGCCAGCGTGTGGATGAAATGCTGGCGCAGGCAGAAACCATCTACAAGGAATCCGAGGTGCCGGAATATGAGCGTTTTTCTGTCCGCGAAGTGGTCGGAGGTACATCCTCGCTTTTTGCTATCTGGGATGATCTCAATGAGGGCTACTATGCAAATGACAACGGAATGGCGCAATTTCCAGACAAGGAGCAGGCCGAATCCTATTGCACCGCTTTGAAAAAAGAGACGGATGAACGAACCGCCGCCGATTGGCTTGCAGTGGAAAAGGCAAAGTTTTTGGCGGAAAATGAACCTGTTCTCGCTCTCCCAAAAGAGCGTGATTACCGTGTGGGCGATACAATCCGTCTGGACGGTAAGGATTTTACGGTCGAAACTGTCGGAACTCTGAACATCCAGCTTCGTGACCCGGATGAGGTCTATCCGGTTGCCCGCTCGGAAAGCAAGGAAAATCTGGAACGGCTGCTGCGCCAGCCGGGCAACATCCATCTGCACAACCTGACTGTCAATCTCACTCCTGCGCCGGAGCCTGCTGGGAACTTCCACATCACGGACGACCATCTGGGCGAGGGCGGTGCAAAACAGAAATATGCGAGAAATATCCAAGCCGTCCGCACCTTGTTCAAGCTGGAACAGGAGCATCGTGGTGCCACCGCCGAGGAACAGCAGGTGCTATCCCGGTATGTGGGCTGGGGTGGTCTGGCAGATGCCTTTGACCCCGGCAAAGACAGTTGGACAAAGGAATACGCAGAGCTGAAGGGGCTGCTCTCTGAGGACGAGTACGCCGCCGCCCGTTCCAGCACCCTGAACGCCCACTACACCAGCCCCACCGTCATCCGTGGTATCTACGATGCAGTGGAACGCATAGGCTTCCGGTCTGGCAACATCTTGGAGCCGTCCATGGGCGTGGGCAACTTCTTTGGAATGCTGCCGGATACCATGCAGGATAGCCGGCTGTACGGCGTGGAACTGGACAGCATTACCGGGCGCATTGCGAAAAAGCTGTACCCGCAGGCTGACATTACCGTGGCTGGCTTTGAGACCACCGACCGCCGTGATTTCTACGATTTGGCGGTGGGCAACGTGCCTTTCGGTCAATATAAAGTCAACGATAAGGCGTACAACAAGCTGGGATTCAGTATCCACAATTATTTCTTTGCAAAAGCTATCGACCAAGTGCGGCCGGGCGGCGTGATTGCCTTTGTCACCAGCCGCTACACCATGGACAGCAAGGACAGCACCGCCCGCAAGCACATGGCAGAACGTGCCGATTTGCTGGGTGCGATCCGTCTGCCGAATAATGCGTTCCGTGCTAACGCTGGCACGGATGTTGTCAGTGACATTATCTTTTTGCAGAAGCGTGACCGCCCTGCGGACATTGAGCCTGCATGGGTGCAACTTGGCAAGACCGAGGACGACTTTGCCATCAACCAGTATTTCGTAGATCACCCGGAGATGGTTCTGGGCGAGCTGACCGCCGAAAGCACCCAGTACGGACGAGAGGAATTGACGGTTGCACCCATCGAGGGAGCCGTGCTGTCCGACCAGCTTGCCGAGGCAGTACAGCACATTGAGGGGCAGTACACCGCCGCCGAGGTGGATGCCCCCGACATTGCTGAGGAAGAAACCACCCGGCTCACCCTGCCTGCCGACCCGGAGGTGAAGAATTTCTCCTACACTGTGGTGGACGGCGAGGTGTTCTACCGGGAAAATTCCGTGATGACGCAGGTGGAGCTGTCCGACACCGCCAAGGGGCGTGTCACCGGCATGGTGGAACTGCGGCAGATCGTCAACGACCTGATCGACCAGCAGTTGAACGACTACCCTGACGAGGACATTCAAGCGACACAGGCAAAACTGAACGCCGCCTATGATGCCTTTACCGCCAAATATGGCTTGCTGAATGACCGTAAAAACGGCAGATTATTTGAGCAGGATTCCTCTTACTATCTGCTCTGCTCCTTGGAAAATCTGGACGAGCAGGGGCAGCTCAAGAGCAAAGCTGCAATGTTTACGAAACGCACCATTCGCCCGGAGCGCGCCGTCACCAGTGTGGATACCCCCAGCGAAGCGTTGGCGGTGTCCATCGGGGAACATGGCAAGGTGGACTTGCCCTATATGGCAGAGCTGCTGGGCACTCCCGGTGACTATGGGCGCATTACCACCGAACTTTCCGGCGTGATCTTCAAGGACCCTGCCGCCGACCCCACCGACCCGGAAGCAGGCTGGCAGATGGCAGACGAATACCTGTCCGGCGATGTCCGGGCAAAGCTGCGGATGGCGCAGTTTGCCGCCGAGACCAACCCGGAATTTGCCGTCAATGTGGATGCGCTAACCAAGGCGCAGCCCAGAGAACTGGAAGCCTCCGAAATTGATGTACGGCTTGGTGCAACGTGGCTCGACCCCAGTATTATCCAGAAGTTTATGACCGAGACCTTCCAGATCCCCTACTATCTGCGGCGAGCCGTGAATGTGCGGTACTCTCCCTATACCGCAGAGTGGCGTGTGGAGGGCAAGACTGCCACCGGGCGGAGTGACATTATTTCGTCCGAGACCTACGGCACCAGCAGAGCCAACGCCTATAAGATTTTGGAGGAAACCTTGAACCTGAAGGATGTTCGCATCTACGACACCATCGAGGATGCCGATGGCAGGCCCAAGCGTGTGCTGAACAAGCGGGAGACCATGCTGGCACAGCAGAAACAGCAGGTCATTAAAGACGCTTTCGCCAACTGGGTCTGGCAGGACCCCCAGCGGCGCATTGCGCTGGTGAAGCAGTATAACGAGCTGTTCAACTCTACCCGCCCCCGTGAATACGATGGAAGCCACATCAAATTCGTGGGCATGAACCCGGAGATCACCCTCCGTGAACACCAGCGCAACGCCATTGCTCATGTGCTTTATGGCGGTAATACGCTGCTTGCACACGAAGTGGGCGCAGGCAAGACCTACGAAATGGCAGCCTCTGCTATGGAAGCAAAACGCCTTGGTTTGTGCCAGAAATCGTTGTTCGTGGTGCCCAATCACCTGACTGAGCAGTGGGCAAGCGAGTTTCTGAACCTCTACCCCAATGCCAAGCTGTTGGTGGCACAGCGCAAGGACTTTGAGACCGCCAACCGCAAAAAATTCTGTGCCCGCATCGCCACCGGCGATTACGATGCCGTCATCATCGGTCATTCGCAGTTTGAAAGAATCCCACTTTCTTTTGAGCGGCAGGAGCGTATCATTCAGGAGCAAATTTATGAAACGCTTGCCGCCATCAACGAGCTGAAAGCCCACGCAGGCGAGAATTTCTCCATCAAGCAGATGGAAAAGACCCGGAAAACGCTGGAAATCAAGCTGGAAAAACTGCGTTCCGATGAGCGCAAGGATGACGTAATCACCTTTGAACAGCTCGGCGTTGACCGGCTCTTTGTGGACGAGTCACACGCGTTCAAAAATTTGTTTCTCACAACAAAAATGCGGAATGTCGCAGGATTATCCACCAGCGAAGCACAGAAATCCAGCGATATGTTTGGCAAGTGCCGCTATCTGGACGAGATCACCGGCGGGCGTGGCGTGGTGTTCGCCACGGGTACTCCCGTGAGTAATTCCATGACCGAACTGTACACGGTCATGCGGTATCTGCAATACAGCACCCTCCAGCAGAAAAAGCTGACCCACTTCGACTGTTGGGCATCCACCTTTGGTGAGACCACTACCGCCATTGAGCTTGCTCCCGAAGGTACAGGGTATCGGGCGAGGACGAGATTTGCCAAGTTCTTCAACCTCCCGGAACTGATGTCCATGTTCAAGGAGGTTGCGGACATTAAAACATCTGACCAGCTTCATCTTCCGGTGCCCGAAGCAAAGTTTGAGACCGTGGTGGCGAAACCCTCGGAAATCCAAAAGGAAATGGTGCAAGAACTGAGCAAACGTGCCGCCCGCATCCACTCCGGTGCAGTAGATGCCTCCGTGGACAATATGCTCTGCGTCACAAACGACGGCAGAAAAATCGGCTTGGACGTTCGCTTGATGAACCCCATGCTGCCCGATGATCCCAACAGCAAATTGAACGTATGCGTTCAAAATGTGTTGAAGATTTGGGAGGAAGGCAAAGACCAGAAGTTGACCCAGCTTTTGTTCTGCGACCTCTCGACACCGAAAAACGATGGCAATTTCAACGTCTACGATGACATTCGCAAAAAGCTGGTTGCTGCCGGTGTGCCGGAAAACGAAATCGAGTTTATCCACAACGCAGATACCGAAGCAAAAAAGGCGGCATTGTTCTCCAAAGTGCGCTCCGGCGATGTGCGAGTTTTGCTCGGAAGTACGGCGAAAATGGGGGCGGGTACCAATGTGCAGTCCCGGCTTGTGGCGGTGCATCATCTGGACGTTGGTTGGAAGCCCAGCGACATGACCCAGCGCAATGGGCGCATCATCCGGCAGGGCAACATGAACAAGGAAGTCAAGGTCTTCAATTACGTCACGGAAGGGACATTTGACTCGTATTTGTATCAGACTTTGGAGAATAAACAGCGATTTATCTCGCAAATTATGACCAGTAAATCCCCCGTGCGCTCCTGTGAGGATGTGGACGAACAGGCACTTTCTTATGCAGAGATCAAGGCACTGTGTGCCGGAAATCCGCTCATCAAGGAGAAGATGGATTTGGATGTGCAGGTTGCAAAGCTGAAGGTGCTGAAAGCTGACCACCAGAGCCAGAAATTCCGGCTGCAAGACAAATTGCTGACCAAGTTTCCGGCTGACATTCAGGAAACGAACGCCCACATTGCCGGGCTGAAAGCCGATGCACAGCTTGCCGCCGCCCATCCGCAGGGCAAGGAGGAGTTCTGCGGTATGGTCATCAAGGGCGTTGCCTACGGCGAGAAAAAGACCGCCGGTGAGCGGCTGGTGCTTGCCTGTTCCGAGCTGCCCAACGCCGAGGAAAAAGTCATCGGCAGCTACCGGGGCTTTGAACTGTCCCTGCGGTTCGATGCTTTCCGCACGGAGTATCAGGCACTTTTGAAGGGGCAGCGAAAGTACACGGTACCCTTGGGCACCGACCCATTAGGCAACATTATCCGTCTGGATAACTCCCTGAACAACTTCCCGGAGCGCATCACCGCCGCAGAGAACGAGCTGGGCACCCTGCATCAGCAGCAGGCGGCGGCGCAGATCGAGGTGGAAAAGCCCTTCCCGCAGGAGGAAGAGCTGGCAGAAAAGTCCGCACGGCTTGCAGAATTGAACGCCCAGTTGGATGTGGACGAAAAGAGCCACGAGCCGGAACAGGACGAGCAAGAACAGGCGGATGCACCTCGCCGCCCCTCGGTGCTGGCGGCGCTGGAGGAAAAAACGGACAAGCCGGAGCCGGTGAGGCCCTTCAAAAGCTATCTGGATAAGGACGGTGATGCCCGGTGAGGGAAAAACGGGACGAGATCATCATCCTGAGAACCACAAAAGCGGAGAAAAATCGTATCTATGAAAAGATGCTGGGCATAGGCATCCGCAGCCTGAGCGCCTATATCCGCAAGATGGCTCTGGACGGTTACTGCCTGCACCTCGACCTGAAGGAACTGCGCCGCATGGCTTATCTGCTCCAAATGTGCAGCAACAACCTCAACCAGTACGCCAAACGTGCCAACGAGTGCGGCAAAGTCTACGCCGCCGACATGGAGGACCTGCGGCAGCGGCTGGACGAGCTGATCGACATTGGCAGAAAAATTCTCGCTCGGCTGGCAGAACTCTAAAATTTTCCCCCGTAGTTGGAGGGCTGCGGGGGTACATAAGGGTTGACATCCTTGCAAAGCAATCGTTGACACCTTTATAATAGGGACGAAAGGTAGGTGCTGGACATGAGGTTCGTTTTTAAGATGATCGTTTTCCCGTTTTGGCTGCTTACGGCTTTCCTTGCGCTGATGCTGAAATGGACGCTGAACCTGTCAGCGTTTGTGCTGGCGCTGCCCATGCTGTATATCTTCGGCTGCGGCCTTTATACGCTGTACTGCCGGGAGTGGCTGCAATTTTTGATTTTGCTGGTGGCAGAGTTTGGATGCTTCCTGCTTATCACTGCTGGGACAGTCATTGTAGAAGCCGTGGAATGGTTCAGTGGTTGGATTGCAGAACTATAAAATTTTTATGCCGCCGATGTGCGGCATTTCCTTTTTGCCGGGAGGTGGTCAAACTGGCTGCAACACGATTGATTGCACTGCACAAAAACAAGGGAAAATCCGTTGCGGCCTGCCTGAAAAGCCGAACAGATTACGCCCAGAACCCGGACAAAACTCAGCAGGGCGAGCTGGTCAGCAGTTACGAATGCAGTCCCTTGACCGTGGATGAAGAATTTATGATCTCCAAACGCCAGTATGAACTGATGACTGGGCGCAGGCAGAAAAGTGATGTGATCGCATATCAGATTCGGCAGTCGTTCAAACCCGGAGAAATCACCGCCGAAGAAGCCAACAAGGTCGGTTATAAGCTTGCCATGCGGTTCACGAAAGGCAAGCACGCTTTTATCGTTGCTACCCACACGGACCGGCAGCACATCCACAACCACATTATTTATAACTCCACTGCGCTGGACAGCACCCGGAAATTCCGGGATTTTTTATTGTCCGGGCTTGCGGTACAGCGGTTGAGCGATTTGATTTGTCTGGAACATCAGCTGTCTGTTATTGAAATCAAGCCGTACCGGGAGCGGCAAAAGCGCACACTTTATCCACTCAAAGAAAGCAATCGTGATAAGCTGTGCGCCGTAATCGACGGCATCCTGCTGAACGAGAAGCCTGCAAGTTTTGAAGTCTTTCTGCAAAAACTGGAGCGGCAGGGATATGAGGCGAAGCGTGGCAAGCACACGGCGGTGAAGGGCAAGGGACAGAAACGTTTTATCCGGTTCCGCACTCTGGGCACCGGCTATGGTGAGGACGAGATCAAGGCGGTGCTGGAGGGCAAGGCAAAACACCAGCCGTACCAGAAGCAGCCGCCGAAAGAACAGCCCTTCCAGTTGCTGGTGGATATTCAGGGAAAAATGGCAGAGGGCAAAAGTGTCGGCTACAAAAAGTGGGCAACGAAGTTCAACCTGAAAGAGATGTCCAAAACGCTGCTATTTTTACAGGAGCAGAAAATCGGCAGCGCCGAAGAACTGCGGGAACGTGCAGCGGCGGCAACAGAATGCTATCATGCTATGGGGGATTCCATCAAGGCAGCGGAAGCAAGGTTGACAGAAATTGCCGTGCTGAAAACCCACATCATCAACTACGCCAAGACCCGTCCGGTCTATGATGCCTACCGCAAGTCAGGGTACAGTAAAAAGTTTTTGGAAGCTCATCGGGAGGAAATCACCCTGCACAAGGCGGCGAAGGCTGCCTTTGACGAGGCAGGGCTACAAAAATTGCCGAAGGTCAAGGCGTTGGATGCGGAGTTCGCAGAACTGCTGACCAAGAAGAAAGCAGCCTACCCGGACTACCGCAAGGCACGGAACGAGATGCAGGAACTGATGAAAGCTCAGAAGAATGTAGAGATGTTTTTCGCAGAAGAAAAGGTCCCCAAGGATAAAGCGCAGACCCGATAAACAGAGAACACCGAGGATTCTTCCCGTTTTTGGGGAGTCCTCGGTGTTCTTTTTCGTTATAGAAGCATTTGGCGCAAATGCGCAGCCTGCATCCAGCGGATGCAGTACACAAAGGGTTTGGGACTATCCCAACAAGCATTTTGCAGAGCAAAAATGGCGTTTGTATATACGGACGCCCTGCTTGCACATGCAAAAGTGCAGAAATCTTATACACGTGAATCTAGTCGGCGGTCATGTTCATAGAAATAAAAACGAATGAAGTAACATAGCGAACCTATCAAAAGACAACCTAGAGTTAAAAGTGGGGCCGAAAAATGTATAAGTACAATATTTCCCCAGAAGTTATTAAGAACAAGACCCACCAGATACAATGTAATGACATATGCAACCATAAATGCAGCAAACTTCATACGATGTTTGCTAGGAGGAAAACCGACCTTTTCCATAATACGTCTCAACAAGACACATGCGGAAATCAGGCAAATAGAGAACTGAATTAAATAACCCAACGACAATCCGAATTCAAATTGTGGCACCAGTAACAGTAAAACAAGCCCTTCAATGCCCCATCCCCAGAAAAGAAAAGGAGGAAATAGTACCAAAAAATAATCAAATATTGTCAATCGATTCAATTCGTTTTTTACGCTGTTTGCAAAAGTTTTTGCATCTGTAACGACATCGAATAATTCCTGCCCATTTTTATTTGCTTCGATTGTCATATCAATTAAGTCACTATACAGCAATTCAATTCCACAAAAGTCCCAGCTCACACGTTTTAGATAACGTACAACCTCTTTTATTTGAGATTGGCTTGTGTCGGAAACAAATGTCATTCTTAGACGGTTAGCCTTTTTAATGAAAAGTACTTATTTGTCATTTTGACTCCTCCTCAAAAACTTTATCTACTAATTGGCAAAGTTCAAACCAATTTTCGCGGAATTGATGAAGTTCATTCAAACCTTGTGATGTGACAATATAATATTTGCGGCTAGGACCCTTGGGTGATGAAAATCGTTCAACAGTCACGGCTTTGCGTTGTTCTAAACGAAAGAGCAACGGATACAATGTGCTTTCTGTAAAATTTGAAAAGCCAGTACTTTTTAGCTGTGATAGTATTTCATATCCGTAAGTCGGTTTCTGACTAATTATTTTTAGGACACAAAATTCTATTACACCTTTGAGTAGTTGTGGGTTGCTTCCCATTATGTCTTCACCTCTTTTCTATTGAAAAATGTCTTTACTATATTGTATAACATAGTAGCAAAATTGTCAACATCTTTAAAAGCCTCGTTGATTTCGCTTGTATAGCAAAATCAACGAGGCTTTCCATTATGCAAACCCAATTAGAAATTTATAAGCTATCCACTACTGTGAATGAACTATTGTCAGCAAGAGGAACCACAGTAAGAGTGTGCATCTGAAATGGTTCCACCCTGACAGCCGTTAGTGCATTCGTCGGTAAGATCGCAAATATTACCCGGCGAGCAAAAATTTTCGGAAACGGGCACACAAACAGCCCCGGTCGAGGAGCAAAACTTCGCCACCCTGCTGGAAATGCTGAACACCATGCAGGTGCTGGAGGACGACGAGGAATACCAGAACCCGGTGGATCTGCTGTTTGAAGAACTGGCAAAAAAGAAGCCCAACTCCTTTGCCGGTCGGCAGTACAAACTTTACAAGCTGGCTGCCGGCAAGACTGCGAAATCCATCCTGATTTCCTGCGGTGCCAGACTCGCCCCCTTCGACATCCAAGAGCTGCGTGACCTCACCATGTACGATGAGCTGGCGCTGGACACGCTGGGCGATAAGAAAACGGCGCTGTTCCTCATTATGTCGGACACGGATTCCACCTTCAACTTCCTCATCAGCATGGTCTACACCCAGCTTTTCAATCTGCTGTGCGATAAAGCAGATGATGTGTACGGCGGCAAGCTGCCCATCCATGTGCGGTGCCTGATCGACGAGTGCGCCAACATCGGGCAGATCCCCAATCTGGAAAAGCTGGTGGCGACTATCCGCAGCCGTGAGATCTCCGCCTGCCTTGTTTTGCAGGCGAGAAGCCAGTTGAAAGCCATCTACAAGGACAATGCGGATACCATCGTGGGCAACATGGACAGCCAGATTTTCCTCGGCGGCAGCGAGCCTACCACCCTGAAAGACCTGTCAGAGATGCTGGGCAAAGAAACGATTGATGCCTTCAACACCTCGGATACCCGTGGCAACAGTCCCAGCTACGGCACCACGTTCCAAAAGATGGGGCACGAATTATTGAGCCGGGACGAGCTGGCGGTGCTGGACGGCGGCAAGTGCATTTTGCAGTTGCGTGGTGTCAGACCGTTTCTTTCTGACAAGTACGACCTGACCCAGCATCCCAACTACAAGCTGACCTCCGACTACGACCCAAAAAACACCTTCGATATTGAAAAATATCTGAACCGCAAAGAAAAGATCAATCCCAATGATGAATTTGTTGTGATTGATGCTGATTCGCTCCCGTCTGCCTGACCCGGTAGGCGGTTTTATTTTTGACCAGAGAGGTACACCAGAAGCCCACTTCCACCGTAGTTTACGGCTTAACAACAACGGCTTCAGGTGTGTACGGACGGTCTGCAACTTTCATTTATAAAGGAGAAACGACTATGGAATTCTTTAACTCTGCTATCGAAGTTCTTCAGACTCTGGTTGTCGCTCTGGGTGTCGGTCTCGGCGTGTGGGGTGCCATCAACCTGCTGGAAGGTTACGGTAACGACAACCCCGGCAGCAATGCTCATGTGCCATAAAGTAACACTACATAATCAAATGACCGCTGCCCACTATTCAGATTTATAAAAACGCATTAACGCTGAAAAGTGAAAATCGGAGGTCTGATTATGAATAAGCTCTTATCTTGTGAATTTAACATCGACACGGGCAACGTAGAATGTCGCTTTGCAGACGGGACAATGATATCAATCGACTGCGATGTTGTAGAGGATACCATTGACGGAACACTACCATTTGTAAGAGTGCGTACTGAGCTTGACTGGCTCATTTATAACGCGCCACGAGAGTATGTGCAGCTCGTGCTAAACGGTGGATTGAATGCATATTTAAAAAACTCACGGTGAGCACGGCTTGCTCGATTGATAAAAAGCAGCTTGTATTTCAAGAGCCAAATCTCTGTGTCGCACAAAGGTTTGGCTCTTGAAATATTCTCATGAAAACGAACTTTAATCCGGCTTCATTGCACTTACTACACAAAAAGCAGAATGCAATATCGGACTTTTCTACCAGAACAGCAGCACCGTGGCAAAGTACATCGGAATGTCAAGTATCAGTATAGGACACTCATCAATAACCTTTTGCGCAATTCCATGGATTCGATGTATTCCGATACATTGAGTATATTGATAAAGTGAAAGTAGGCAATCAGTTGTTTTGAAACTGTACTTGTCTGCGCACATATACTTCTATCTGCTTCTCGATAACGCCTTTGACCTTTTCGCAGCCAGCAGCATGATATGTTCCGGTTTGCCGATAGGATAACATCCTGCACCCGCCACCACAAATGGGAAGATATTTACAATCGGAACAATCTGGTTCTTTTAAAGGATCGATTGATAACCAATCATAATATGCAAAAGTAACATCTGTAAGAGTGCCATCATCCTTTATATAACCCATTTTATGTTTATTATCACCAACCATCTCCCAACATTTATACAATTCACCCAAAGGTGAAAATGTAAAACTGTATTCGTCAAATAATCCACAGTATGTCCACTTTCTCATGGGTTGTGGATATTTGGAAAACATATTGGCTTCGCTATATTTCCATAATTCATTTAAAATATCTGGAAGATACTCTTCAGGAAGGCAATTGCTTTTGTAAGAAGAACATGCAGATGTGGAATCTCTTGTTATGCCAAAATCCACCTGTGAATGCGAAATCCCCAAATCTTTGAGTGTATCCAAAAGCATCGGAATCGAGTCAACATTGTTCTTGTCTACATTTATTCTTATATAAGTATGTATTTGAGAGCAAAACTCCTCCATGATAGTTATTCCATGCAAAACTTTCTGGAATGTGCCGGAACCATCTTTAGCAACTCTTCGACAATTGTGTATATATTCCGGTCCGTCCAAAGTGATTTGTACAAATTTACAATTATAATTTAATAATCCACTAACAATTTCTTCAGTCAATAAAGAACCGTTAGTAACAAGTGAACACTGTAATTCCTTATGGCTTGTTAAACAATACTCTTTGAGAATACCCAACATATGAAAACCAACATCTATATTCAAAAGAGGCTCGCCACCGAAAAGAACAACGTGTATTAGTTCACCTCGTTGTTCTTCAGAACATTTGATTAAAAAATTAGCTATCGCTCCAGCTCTGTCTTTTGTCATGTTTTCACAACGCAGTTCTCCTGCGCCTTCATAACAATATATACATCTAAAATTGCATGACCAAGTTAATAGCACTGTTGCCGTAAGGCATTTTTTTCCGTAGCGTGATTTGTTATAGAAATGATTATAAATGCACGATTCATTATATTCGTCAGGGATTAAAGCATTGTATTTTATAAACAGTCTATTTTCTTCTTCAGTGAGCAACGTCGGATTAGATGATTCTATTGCTTGCTTAACCGAAGGAGAAATTACAAACGTACTTCCCCATAAGGAGTTGAATAAAATATGTTCCTGATTTTCGGTTGTATGAATTATATTATATTTTGAGAACTTCATTAATTCAATCCTCCTTATGCTTGTTCGCAGCTAGTATCATTCCGCCAAATGAAAAACTTACACCAATTAATAATAAATGCTGAGTGCAAGAAATATATAATGTAGAGCTTCTATTCAAGATGCCTAATACAAAAACAATGAGGTCAAGAGCTGCAAAAGCAAAAAATATCATACTTCCAATACTTTTGATATGAGGCCAGTTTTTTTCATTTATATCAACAGGCAAGGAAAAACGGAAACCGTAGTAACTATGGAACGGAAAGCTTTTATGGAAAAGAGGATATTCCACGGGAGCGTACTTTATTATAATTCCAATTGCAGAAAATATTATAAATGTTGGAATATATGAGCCGTCTGAAAAAATCATATATAGCCCCCCCTTTATACTGTTATCTTCATCACATGTTCAGAAAATAGATAGTACTGCCAGCCAAAACAAAACATCGTAAATTGCGCAATTATCAATCAGGTGTATTAATTCCACAAGACTCACTATTTACTGTACAAGAAACGGAATTTAAACCGCAAAGCCCAGCATTGCTTCCACAAATAGACACGTCAGAAATACAGCCCGAAACATTTGTGGTGCATCCGCCAAAGTCTGCAACGCAGGCACTCGCATCTTTTGCACATGGAGAGATTTGTCCCAAGCATAATCCAATCGGATTCGTATTGTTATCGTAGGCATTTCCAATATATGTAGTCATAATCGACTCCTTTCTACTCTTCGGCTGGCAGTACTATCATATCTGAACACCTAAGGATTTTGTCAAATCCTATGGATGTCTATCGCGTTAAATTCGGCATTCACTTTCGCAGAAGAATTGTGGTTTGTCGCCCAAAAAGACAAGTAATTATTTTAATGGTACAATGGAATCACAGTAATGTAAAGCTCTTGAATCATGTGTGGCAATTATAATAATTGTATCGTTTTTTATCGCATTCAGCAACTCAAAGAAAGTATTTATACTATCTGCATCCATAGCTGAAGTTGGCTCATCCAATAATAGCACAAGAGGCTTTTTTAGCAATTCGCGAATAATAGACAATTTTTGCTTTTCCCCTCCCGAAATATTATCACTTTTTTCATTTATATATGTGTTCAAACCATCACAACATTTATCTAGCCAGTCATTCATTCCAAGTTTGTTAATATAATATATTGCAGCGTCGATTTCTTCAGGTTCGTAATTTTCATTAATGTTATATGGATACAAATTTGAAATGATTTTGTCTGCGAGAAGCTGCGGCTCCTGCTCAACAAAGCCAATAAGAGATTTTCTCAAAAAATTCATATTTAATTTCTTGATGTCAAAATCGTCGAAGTAAATGTTACCGCCATAAAGATTATTATACAGCCCTGCAACTAAATGTAATACCGAGGATTTTCCAGTACCATTATCACCACACAAGGCATATATATTTCCTTTATAAAACGCTGCATTAAAAGACTTTAAGACTGGTTTGTCAAAACTCAATGATATGTCTTGTAGGTATATAGCCTTGATGTTTGACACAATTTGTTTTCCGTCGGATTCGGATTGCATCTTAGCAACATCCATCAAACGGTTTAAAGATACCAATGCATTTTGTGTAGAGGAAGTAAGTGAAAAAAAATATCTAATACATCCCAATGCAGAAGAGAAATAAACATTGATTGTCGTAAAACCGCCGATAGACATTTCTCCATTTAGTACGGCTACACCTCCTACAAGGAATAAACCGATTTGGCTTAAAGCCAAAAGCATTGAATCAATACCAGAAAAAATATATTGAAAAATTTGAGCGTGCATAGCCGTCTTGAAAAGAGATTGAAATGCTAAGTCCACTCGATTTATAAATACATCTATCAACCCGTGCCTTTTGACAAATTTAATATAACGCAATTGCTCCTGTGCTTTAGAAAAGAACAGGGCTTGCTCGTTTTTGAATTCCCTTGTGGTATTATATAGTTTGCCCTTGAATATTTCAAAGAAGACGATATAAAGTGCAGCTAGTATAAGTAATATACCGAATACTGTTTTGTTGATTTGATATGTTATAACGCTCACCGTAATAAGCCGTACCGAACTTACAGGAACATTTTGTATCACGTTTATGCAATATGAAGCGATTTCATTGGAATCAGTTTGAAGTTGCTGAGTAATGCGTGAACTGTCCAAAAAAAAAGTTTTGGAAAAAGGGATCTGCTGGATGTGGACGAGCATTTGTCTGTTTATATTGTAGCTTACCATTGTATGAAGTTTTTCGCGTATTCGCCCGAGTGCAAAAGATATCGCAAAACTTATCATAATAGTCGCCAAGAAAAGAATACAATAGTAGCATAGTTGAGGTTTCCATTCCACGCAATTAGGCGAAGCCAAAAAGTCAATAAATCGACCGGACAACAAAGTGTTAAAGAGGGATATTAACGAAGATCCTATGCTGAGAACAGAAAAAAGGATAATCTTTTTTCGGTAAAGATGCAATGTGCAATGGGAAAATTGAAAGATTCTTTTCATGATGATAAACCGACTTTGTTTTTAAAATAATATTCGGCGACTTTTAAAAAGTGGTTATCCCTTTGGGTCAGCAACTAATACCGACTGAGGGCGGAAACTTCTTTCGTCATTTGCTTCGCAATTGCTACCTTTCCCTAAGGGAAAAGCTTGCGCTTTGTGCCATCTCAAAAGGTTTCCCATTTGTGAGGAAGCTGTCAGCCGTAGGCTGACTGAATGGGTCTTTGCCTCAGCAGCGGCATCTCAAAAACATGCTTAGTAAAAGGAACAACCACTTTTGAAAACAAAAAATCCCCTTTATATGCTATCATGCTTTAGCTAAAGTGTCAATATCTTTCGCCAATCTTGAAAACAATTGTGTGTACTGGTCGTATTTGCTTTCGCATTTATCGTCTATACGCTCGATGAGCCACTTTTCTATGCTGCATCCCGCGTAGCTTGTTCAAATTAGCTTTTTCTGTATGCAGGAATGGGGCATTTCGTTTCTGGATGCGCCTGTCCCGGAACAGATGAAGTATGCTTCTCTGGCAGAAGCCGCTTCTCACCTCATACAAGTCCTCAACGACCCGGAGCACATCACCGGATAAAAAGCGTCCCGAAGGGATGCGCAGCCTGCATTGGAAAATGCAGATCAAAGGGGCTTGGGGCATTCCCCCAACAAGCATTTTGCAACGCAAAAAGTGTTTTTGTATAGACGAAAACATTGCTTGCGTAAGCTATGCGTCCTTTCAGTCCGCAATTTGAACTGTCACAGTAAAATCATTTTGCGGGTTTAAACGCAACAAGGCCACCTGTCGGAATGACGGGTGGCCTTGTTTACTTATTGCAAATCATTCAAGACGCTGGTGCAGTTCTTCTTTCAACTTGGACTGCATATCTGTCAGGCATTGCATTAGCAGCGGGTTGAACGCTCCGCACTCGCCGTTCAGGATCATCTGCACGGCTTTTTCGTGGGAAAACGCTTTCTTATAGCAGCGTTCGCTGGTCAGTGCATCGTACACATCGGCCAGCGAGACCAGTTGTGCGCTGATGGGGATCTCATCGCCCTTCAGTCCATCCGGGTAGCCCCGGCCATCCCAGCGTTCGTGATGTCAGCGGGCAATCTCGTAGGCGGTTTGCAGCAACGGCTGCTCGGCAAATTCATCCAGATCATGCAGCATCTCGGCTCCCAGCATACTGTGGGTCTTCATGGCCTCAAATTCCGCCGGGGTCAGCTTGCCGGGTTTGTTGAGGATTTTTTCGTCAATGCCGATCTTGCCGATATCGTGCAGAGCGGAGGCCAGCGGGATCATATCCTGCTGTTCTGCAGAAATCGAGTAGTTGCTGCTGATCTCCAATAGACGGTGGAGCAGCATTTCTGTAATGATACGGATATGCCGCACATGAGCACCGCTTTCGCCGTTGCGGAACTCTACGATATGGCTCAGTACACCCACCAGCATATCCGTATTATTTTCACGAGCGCGGATCTGGTCTGACACCATCTGCACCAGCCGCCGCTGCTTGGCGTACAGCTTGATGGTGTTGGTCACGCGGCGGTAGACGATACGAGCATCGAAAGGTCGATTGACATAATCACTTGCGCCTAGTTCATAGGACTTCCGAATTGCAGCGTCAGAGTCATCACTGGAGATCATGATGACCGGGATGTCCTCGATGGTGTGGTTGGCGTTCATAGCCTTGAGTACCTCGAAACCGTCCATGACCGGCATATTGATGTCCAGCAACACTAGCACAAGATTCCCGGCTTCAGCCTGCAAGGCATCCATACATTCCCGGCCATCTTTTGCTTCCAGAATACGGTAGTCGCCTTGCAGAATCTCGGTCAGGATGAGGCGGTTCATTTCAGAGTCGTCCACAAGAAGGATCTGCGGCTTCTCCTCCACCAGTTCTTCCTGTGCGGTCAGTGCGTTTTCGGGGAGTTCAACCACGACCGAACGCTTGCTGCCCTTTGCCTGATACATCAGCCGGTCTGCCCGGCGGACCGCATTCTCCATCGGGTCGGTGATGGCCTGCATCGTTCCGCCGATGCTCAGTGAGAGGCGAAAATGCGAATAGCCGGGTACAGCAGCCTGCTGCACGGCGGCTCTGATCTGCTCCAGCTTGGCTTGCAGGATGTCGCTCGGAATGCCGGGCAGCACCAGCAGAAATTCATCCCCGCCGTAGCGGATGAGCAGGTCGGCGTTTCGGATGCAGGAGCGGATGGCATTTGCCGCAGTTTCCAGTGCCATATCTCCGGCGTAATGTCCATAGGTGTCGTTGCAGATTTTGAAATCGTCCACATCCATCAGCGCGATGCCTGCAGGGCCGACGATACGGGATGCGATATCTTCATAATAGCGGCGGTTGTATGCGCCAGTCAAGACATCGTGGTAAAGTTTTGCACGGTAGCTCTCTGTTGTTTCCTGAAGCTTTTCCTCGGCTTCGGCCTGCGCCTTTTCCATGCTAGAGCGCTCGACCTGCCTTGGCAGGCGACCGATCAGCAGAATGTTCGCAGCAATACCAAGGCCGATCACAATGAGCTTATGAAGGTTCAAAGAGGTGTAAAGAAAAAAGCTGTGGTCGGTAGAAAAGAAAAACGCGGAGTATAGGAATGCAATGAGGCCGCTTACGATTCCTGCTGCATAGCCGTATTTCACGAGCACAGCAGAAAGAACAACAAAAAGCACGATATTTGGATTTGGAATATGAAAATTCCAGACGATCAGGCAGGCGCTCAATTGGGCAAGTGCCGATAGCAACATAGGCTGGATTTTATTTGGCTGTTGTTCCATACGCAATACCATCCAATACTTTGATTCATTATGATTGCTCTCTCACAAAAAAAGAGCTGGGCCGCAAATGGGCGGCCCTGCTAGGTCGTGGGTGTCGGTCATCTGCGAAACCGTGCGATTCCACTATTTATTTTCGGGGGGGGGGGGGGGGTAACGCGGAAGCGCTTGACGGCCTGTTGCAGCGCGTCGACGATGTCCACGGGCTTGGACAGATGCTCGTCCATCCCGGCTTCCTTGCTCTTCTGCATATCTTCCAAAAAGGCGTTTGCCGTCATGGCGAGGATGGGGATGACCTGGCCCAGCGGGTTTTCGCTGCTGCGGATGCGGCGGGCGGCTTCGAGGCCGTCCATCACCGGCATCTGCACATCCATCAGGATCATGTCATACTCGCCGGGCTTGACGCGGACAAACGCATCCACGATCTCCTGACCGTTGGAGCAGATGGTGCAGCTGGCTCCCTTGGTCTCCAGCAGCATCTGCAAAATTTCGGCGTTGAGGGCGTTATCCTCGGCGCAGAGGAACTTCATGCCGCACAGGGGAGAAGTGTCTTCTGTTTCCTCCGGCAGCTCCTGCGCCTTTTGTGCCGTGTCTGCCTCGGCATCAATGGGGAATTCCAGCACGACCTCAAAGCGGGTGCCCTTGCCGGTGGCACTCTCCACGCTGATGGAGCCGCCCATCAGGTCTACGATGCTCTTGGTGATAGCCATGCCAAGGCCGGTGCCCTGCACCTTGTTGGTGCCGGATTTTTCCTCGCGGGTAAAGGGTTCAAAAAGGGTCTTTTGGAACTCCTCGCTCATGCCGATGCCGTTATCCTGCACCACAAAGCGGTATTTGGCGTAATGCTCGGTATGGGTGAGCTCATCTACATCCAGCCGGATGTACCCACCGGTGGGCGTGTACTTGACCGCGTTGGAGAGGATGTTCATCAGCACCTGATTTAGGCGGTTGGGGTCGGCCAGTACGTTTTCGTGCTGCACAAGGGTGTTTACCGTAAAGGTCTGGCGGCGCTGGCTTGCCTGCTGGCGAATAACGCTGTCCAGCTGGCTGACCTGCTGGGGCAGGTTCATCTTTTCCACATTCAGGGTAGTCTTGCCGCTCTCAATCCGGCTCATATCCAGAATATCGTTGATGATGCCCAGCAGAAGCTGGCCGGATGTTTCCAGCTTGCCCAGATGCTCGGCCAGCTTTTCCGGCTCGTGCAGCTCGTTTTTCATCAGAGTGGTAATGCCGATGATAGCATTCATGGGGGTGCGGATATCGTGGCTCATGTTGGAAAGGAAGTCCGTCTTGGCTTTGCTGGCCTTTTCGGCTACTTCCAGCGCGGCTTCCACAGCCAGCGTGGTCTGGTGCTCGCCTGTGCGGTCAGACAGATCCACGATGCACTTTTTTGCGCCCTGCACATCATTGATAAAGCCGGTCACATGGATATAGCGGGACTCGCCGGTCTCCTGATGGATAAAGTCTCGATCCCATTCCTGCTGAACGCCCTGCTCCATCTGCATCAGGTTTTCCAGCTGCGGTGCGCAATTATCGTCTCCAGCAGAGTATAGGACGTGAAAATCCTCTTGCACCGCTTCGGGGGAAATGCCCAGAATGCGCTGGACATTGGGACTGACGTATTCCACCTTGCTGGTTTCGGTGTCGATCATCAGGAACACATCGTCCACATTGCGAGAAAGATTCGAGAACAACTCCTCGCGCGCCAGTAGCTGCTGATCCTTTTTCCGCAGCTTCTGCCGGTTGTTCTGTACCACCAGCAGTAAGATAGTAACGGCCAGTATCCCCACGATGCCGGTTATCACAGCCATGGTGGTGTATTGCAGCCGGTTCATGTTGGCATTCACGATAGCTTTAGGCGCTATGCCAAGGATCGTCCAGTTCTGGAAAGAAGCTGAGCCGTAAACCATGTAATAGCCGGTGCCATTGATGGAAAACTCAAGGTTGCCGGGCTTCCCGGCGGCAAAAGCCTTTTGCAGGGCAGTGATCTGTTCGTCCGTAAAGCCAGCCGAATTTTTGAGCATGGCAAGGATGTTGTGCACGCCGCGCATATCTTCACTGCTGCTGTCCAGTACCACACGGCCATCCGGCAGCACGGCAAAGGTGCTGCCGTGTCCCTCAAAGGCAGAGATCTTCAGGGAGTCCACCAGATCTTTGTTGTTGTAGGTGACGGCAATGGCCTCGTAATCAAAGCCCTGATAGCTGCCTTTTTCCGTGGGGACTGCAAACACCATAATCTCCGGCTTGTCCGGTACCACCGAGTTTGCCACGATAGGCTGCTGCTCCAGAACCAGCTGCGACAGCATTCGTCCCAGATCGAGATAGCCTCGTTCTTCGTCCAGCGTGATATAGGAGCCATCCCGTGAGACGAAGAAAAAATCTGTAAAATGGTATTCTTCTTTTGCCTGTGCAAGGAAAGCGCAGACATCGGCATCGCTTTGCGAACGTTCCAGATAAGGTGTCCACATCCGCATGACGCGCCAGTTGAGGGATACCTTATTGTAAAGGGTCTGGTTTGCCTGATGGTAGATCTCCGTAAGGTGTGCAGTGCTTTCCTCGTAGATGGTGTGCGACATGAAATCTGTAAAGACAACGTAGCTTGTCAAAATACTGACGCCGAGCAGCAGCACTGCCAAAACTGCGAGGATACGGTTTTTTATCGCAGGCCGCATCTTAGTTTCATTTTTCAAGAGTTTATTCTCCCTGTACAATGGTCAGATACTCGGAGGGGGCGGGGAACTGCTTGCTGACCGCCAGCGAATCCTTCAGGCAGGAGCGGCTTTCTGCCCCTTCAATGGCGTATTCCGTCCGCTTAGCTTTCAGGTTCTCCGGCATGGGGCAGTTGCAGTAGACCTCGTTTTCTATCCACACATCAGTGCCCGCCACAAATACGGTATAGGTGGCGGTGTCGTCCAGCGGTGCACCGTTGATGGTAAGCTCTTCCAGACGGAACTTGCCCTGCTCGTATTCGGTCACCTTGTATTCCATGCCGCTGGTCACGGGCATATAATTCCGGTGCCGGATGGGGTTTGCGCCGTTGTCCTTCACGTTTACCAGCCACTCCATCATCTGCCGCAGCTCTGCACCGGTATATTCCCCCTGTGAGACAGCGTAGTTGCCGGCCATCACCCACAAGATCTGCTGCTTGCTGTACTCGCCGCAGTAGATGGAGGTGGACACCAGCGGCGAATAGCCGACTGCAATAGACGCATCATAGGTGGCGCGCAGGGCGTTCATCAGCGAGGAAGCCGCAGCGCTGCCGTGGTTGGTCATGTCGATGGAGTATGCGGTATTCTGGGTGAACAGCACCTCGGCTTCGGGGTCCGCTCTGGGGGTGACCAGCTGCTCATTGAACGCATCGTATGCGGCCTTGGCATCGTATTCGCCGGTCATCATCTTGTGTCCTACATCTTCCGAAATGCGGAAGATCTCGGTGGAGGCCAGACGCATATACAGATGATTTGCGCTGATGATATCCGCAACATGTTCCAGAGAAGTGGAGGAGGTAATATTGATCTCCTTGTTATAAGACAGTACAGCAGCACCGCCAGCCATCTTGCTCTGACCCTCTGCACTGTACACAGCCTCAAGTACCTTCAGCACAGCAGCCAGCTTTGCTTCGTCCTGCGCTACTGTGCTGGAAACTGCCGCCTGACACATGGGGTAGGTCAGCAGCCAGCTATCGTTGGCAGTCTCGCCGAAATAGGGCAGAATAGATGCGTTAAAGCCGTACTGGTCAGGCATTACATCCGCTATGCCTGCGGTGGTGCGGATCATGGCGGTCTGCCGCTCATAGAAAGGCTTGGCAATGGGGTTCAACTCCAACCGAGCGTCACCGGGCTGCACCCGCACATCCTTGAGGAACTGCTCATATTTTTCAAAGACCTTCGGCCATACCACATCGTCCAGACCGGTGGAGCCGTCCTCGGTCTCGCTCTCGTAGTTCATGCGCCATGTGGTGCCCTCCAGACTCATCAGCTCCGGGATAGCACTGCCCTGCATGGTTTCCAGACAGGTGTAGTCATACCGCCAGTCTGCCTGATAGCCCTTGATGCCGATAGCTTCAAAGGCATCAATAGCCGCCACGAACTCGGCATAGTTGGTAGGCAGGGGGATGTTGTGCTGAGCAAACAGATCAACATTGGCTGCCGTGCCGTCCACCTCGGCGCACATGGGCAGCCAGCGGATCGCACCGTCCGGCTCCTGATTGTTGTTCAGGTAGCTGGAATAGAAGGTGCCTGCAACCTCAGTCGTGCTCAGGTCCATCAGGTGCTCTGCCAGAGGAGCCGCATCGTTCAGGGAGAAGCGGCGGCAGGTGATGATATCCGGCAGCTGCTCCGCACGGTTCAGCAGATCGCGGTAGTAGTCCATGGTGTTGAAGCCCTGAATGAAGTGGAACTCATACTCCGGGAACTTTTCTTCCAGCCACGGCGTAAGCTCTTTCATCATGGAGCGATCCCACAGATAAAAGGTGATCTGAATTTTGCCGTTCTGGCTGCTGCTCTTGTCGGCTTCAGCCTTGCCGCCGCCGCAGGCGGTCAGCGCTGCTGTGGCTGCTGCAATGCCGCAAGCCTGCAAAAAGGAGCGGCGGGAGATTTTTTTCATCATATAAATATATCTTCCTCACATTTTCAGAAAGCAGTACCACGCAGGTGCAGTAGCGCGGTGTTGCCTTAGCTATTTTTACACACCCCACAGGAACTCCGACGCTCGCGGTCTGTCCGCACTGGGCATACGCCGATTTTCCCATAAAGTGACATTTTTATTGTATCATTGCAACAAAAGCGTTTCAAGTTGATTTTGAAGGCTTTTTACATACAAAAGAATATTTTTATATCTAATTCTGCGTTTTGCGCAGCTTGAAATGCAAAAATCTGTCAAGGAAAACATTATAGACGTTAGATTTAATGCTTTAGAAGGATTGAATGTGTCTTTTTGAGCCATTCAAAAGTCAGGACAAATCTTTTTGTTGTCCGAATCACAAACAAATAGCTATTTCGCCTTGAAAACAGCGTAAAGATTTATTATAATAAGATAAATAGTTGTGGTTAATTTTGCAAAGGAGCTGTGAGGAATGAATCGGAACTGCCGCCGCAAAACGGAAAAGGTCTATGTGAAGGTGAACTCTGATTTTGACGCGACTGGCTATATGCAGCCCCGGCAGATCACATGGGGCGATGGCCGGACATATCCCATCGAGCAGGTGCGGGACTTTCGCCCTGCAAATACCATTGCCGATATGTCCGGTGACTGTTATACTGTAATGGTAAAGGGACAGGAGCGGCACCTGTTTTTCGAGCGTTCCGACCCACGGTTTCCATCCCGGTTTGGCAGATGGTTCGTGGAGGTGGAAACCAAATAACACAAAGGAGGGCTGAATCATGGCACCGCCGCGCACCTATCTGGCAAGCACCTATCTGGCAATCGACCTGAAAAGTTTCTATGCCTCGGTGGAGTGCGTAGACCGTCATCTGGACCCTCTGACCACCAATCTGGTTGTGGCAGACGCCTCCCGCACCGAAAAGACCATCTGCCTTGCGGTGTCGCCCTCCCTGAAAGCCTACAAGATACCCGGCAGAGCACGGCTGTTTGAAGCCGTTCAGCGTGTCCGGGAGGTCAACGCTCAGCGGCTGCAAACTGCCATCCGGCAGAAAAAGGCAGTCCGGGGAGAAGATGGAAAATACCACTTTGCCAGCACCTCTTTTGATGCCAATGCCCTGAACACAGACCCGACGCTAGGGCTGAGCTACATCGTTGCGCCGCCCCGGATGCAGCGGTATCTGGATGTGTCCACCCAGATTTACAAGACCTATCTCAAATATGTGTCCCCGGCGGACATCTACCCATACTCCATCGACGAAGTTTTTATTGATGTGACAGGCTACCTGCCCTATTACCACATGAGCGCCCACGAGCTTGCCATGACCATGGTGCGGGAAGTGCTGTACAACACCGGCATCACCGCAACGGCAGGCATCGGCACCAACCTCTACCTTGCAAAGCTGGCCATGGACATCGTGGCCAAGCACATCCCGGCAGACAAAGATGGTGTCCGCATTGCAGAGCTGGACGAGCAGTCCTACCGGTATCTGCTGTGGAACCATCGCCCGCTGACAGATTTCTGGATGACCGGTCCCGGCACCGTCAAGCGGCTGGAATCTCACGGCATCTATACCATGGGGGACTTGGCACGGTTTTCCATCCACGGAGAAGATCGTCTGTATGAGATTTTTGGCGTGGATGCAGAGATCCTCATCGACCACGCATGGGGTTACGAACCCTGCGGCATGGAGCAGATCAAAAGCTACAAGCCCAGCACCAACAGCATCAGTGAGGGACAGGTGCTGACCTGCCCCTACCCCAACGATAAGGCAAAACTCATCGTCCGGGAGATGGCAGAGATTCTGATGTTCCGGCTCACGGAAAAGAAGCTGGTGACGGAATCCATCACCTTGGAGATAGGCTACGACCGGGAGAATGTGGACAAGGGCGACTACCGTGGTCTGACCCAGACCGACCGCTACGGCAGAGTTATCCCCAAGGCAGCCCACGGCACCGTCCGGTTTGATGCTCCTACCAATCTGGGCAGCACCATCATCAACGAAAGCGCAAAGCTGTTTGAGCGCATCACTAACCCAGCGCTGACGGTGCGGCGTATCACCCTCAACGCCAACAAGGTCACGCCGGACGAGGGCATCTATCAGGTGGACTTTTTCACCGACACCAAGAAGCTGGAAAAGGAGAAAAAACTCCAGCAAGCCATGCTGGGCATCAAGAACAAGTACGGAAAAAACGCCGTGCTGAAAGCCAGCAGCTACGAAGAAGGTGCCACCATGCGCCAGCGCAATGCGCAAATCGGCGGGCACAGTGCAGGAGGTTCGGCAGGAGGCTCAGATGGAAAACTACAAAAATAGCAAAATCGGGCTGGAGACTGCCCAAAAATACGGGGACATCATAGAGATGGAACGTCCCCAGACCGAAGAATCCCTTCGCAAGCATCCCCGCATGACCTTACAGAACCGGGCAAAGATCTTCTCTCCCTTTGCAGCCCTGCGTGGTTATGATGAGCAGCTTGCCGCAGAAAAGCAGCGTACCGAGCGTGTAACCAAGCGCATTCTGACCGAGGAAGAAATGTCCGCTCTGTCCGATAGGCTGATGCAGGTCACCAAGGGCATGAGCATCACGGTGCGGTACTTCAAGGAGGACACCGCCCACCCGGAGGTTCCGGCAGTTGGCAATTATGTGACACTGACCGGGAAAGCAGACCGTATCGACCCGGTGTTCCGCACTCTGCAGGTGGGAGACACCGTGGTGCCCTTTGAAGATCTGGTGGAGGTCAGCGGGGAGGGCATCATAGAAATCGACAAGTATCTTGGTATAGCCGAGGAATGAAAGAACGCTCATCAGTTTTCAGGCTGATGAGCGTTCTTATTATTTATACCGTATTACTGGAAGCTGTTTTATCTTCGTGCCAACCTTCTTGCGCTCTAATGCAAAAACCATGTCTGGAGTACGTTCAAAGAAGCCAATATCCCGTTTCCAGCTCATTCCGCACTTACAATGGAACAGCCCTATGAACTGCTGCTTCATTTTGCGTCCGCAGTTCGGACAAACGTGGTTGCTTGCACCCATGCTGGATTATTGCAGTTTGGCAAGGATTTCTTCGGCGGTCATACCGTTGGCAAGCAGCTTTTTCAGCACATCTTCGGCTTCGCCCTTTTTGGCTTCTTCAGCAGCTTTTTTCTCGATAGCAGCTTTCTTGGCTTCAGCCTTAGTCAGGTCTTTGGTAGCTGCTTTCAGCTCGTCTTTTTTCGTTTTCAGCTGTGCCTTCAGATCGTCAATGTTGGCAATCAATACAGCGATCTCAGATTCGATTTTTTCCTTTTCAGCAGTCTTTTCTACAACGACGGCTACATAATCAACAGTGGATTTTACAGCACGGGTCTTATTCTTGCTTCCCTTGGGTCTTGCCATGATAATGTCCTCCCATACAGTGAAATAATTTGATACTTACAAGTATATTTCCAAATAGTCAGAATTGCAATAGGTAATCTGAGCCGTTTTCAACTGCCAATGCAAATCTTGTTCGGTATGCCCGAAAGTCGTCGCGAATGTACGTCTAAAAGGATTATAATTTTTCTTTTTCTACGGTATAATGAGCGCAAGTTTTACGGCAGAGGAGGCTTTTCGGTGAAAAATGTCTTGGACACGATAACATCTTACCGTGAAGCTCGGCACTGGTCGAATTATGATTTGGCATCTCACGCCGGAATCAAGCCAACTACCATTTCCTCATGGTACAGAAAGAACATCGTCCCTACTGTACCGACGCTTCTGAAAATCTGTGATGCATTCGGAATCACATTGACAGAATTTTTCTCAGTGGTTGAATCCGGCGAACGGGAAGCTGTTGTACTTACTCATGAACAGGCAGAAATGCTTGAAAAATGGTCTGCGTTGCGTCCAGAGCAAAAAGAAGCAGTCGTTCATTTGCTGAGTACCATGCCGTAAACAGCCGTATTTCCCTTTTTATCATGGATAGCAATAGGGATTTATCCCTTTTACTATCATGGAGAGCGCACTGTGCGTTCTTCATGCTCCGCCCGCCTTGCCATCATCGACAAAGAAAGGACGAAGAACTATGAAAAGGAGATTGATTGAGTACCAACTGAGCCCCGGCAACCAGAACTTGGTTCGCCGCCGACTGTATCTTTGCGCTCCGACCTTATGGCGCAGCTTGCGACTGCGTTGCACTGTGGTCGGAGGGCTGGCTTATGTACTTTGATTCTTACTCCGCAGGAAAACGCATTCAGCAACTGCGTAAAACCAAGGGACTGACGCAAGAAGAATTGGCTATCAAGCTGAACATCAGCGACCGCCATCTTCGTAACATTGAACGAGGGGAAGAAGCTCCATCGATTGACCTTTTGGTTGAAATCATGGAAACCTTCAATACGACACTTGACTATTTGATTGTGGGAAAGACACCCTCAGAAAAAGAAGAACAGCTGAGGAAAAAGCTCTGCGCTAAATTGCACCGCCTTGCACGCAGTTTAGATGCGATTGCAGACGATTTATAATCTTTATAGAATAGCCCTTCTGGATGGTCGGCTTGTATGAGCCGCCATCTGGAAGGGCTTTTTTCTTTGAAAAATATCAAAATTTCTTTTTTAGAACTTGTAAATTAAAAACATTTGATTTGACGTCGATTTTCGTGGAAAACCGGAAGTGATAGTTCCGGTTTTTGGCGAAAAAAGCGGAACTATTACTTCCTAAAAATGCGTTCAGTTTTCAGGTACACTATGGTCACAGCAAGGGCAACACCCCAGACGGGGAGAAGCCCAAAGCTGGAAGCCGTACCTTGAAAATTGAATATCATTCCCTCGGACAAAATAATGAAACTTCCGTAACTCGCGGCCCGGTCATAAAGAAGACGGGGTGGCTGAAGAAGCCAATGTGGAGTGTGGGTGCAAGTCCCCACTTACCGAGGTGTATTCCAAATCCAACGGGGGTCGAGGACAAATAGGTTGGAAAAACTTAAAGCAAAACTTCAAAGCCCACCACCGGGATTCTTCTGAACCTTGGCGGCGGGCTTTTTCCATACCGAACACTCACCCATACGAAACGGAGGAAATGATTATGAGCCGTACTTTTACCCACAAGACCGATGAATCGACCCTGACCACCCTCTGCCCCCGCTGCCTGAATGCCTTTCGGAACACTCGTGGCATCCGTGTCCGCCGTGCAGACCCCTATCAGCTCACCAAGGAGCCTTGCACCTACTGCCAGACCAGCTTCGGCTACGACTACTACATCCAGCCCACCAGCCCGAAATCCACCTACACGAAGAAAGGACGGTTCGATGATGAACTTATCTGCGCTTAAGATCGACCCAGAGTTTCAGGGCAAGATTCCGCCGCTTACCTTTGAAGAACTGAACCAGCTGGAAGCCAACATCCTGCGGGATGGACGCATCATCAATCCCATCATCGTGTGGGAGGGGCTGATCGTGGACGGACACAACCGTTTCATCATCGCCAAGAAGCACCCGGAAATCCCGTTCACCGTTCACGAAACGGAGTTTGCAAACCGCTATGAAGCCATCATCTGGATTTGCAAGAATCAGCTGGGGCGGCGCAATCTCACCCCGGAACAGAAGAAGTACCTTATCGGGAAACAGTATGAAGCCGAAAAATGCGTTAATGGCGGTGATCGAAAAAGCCCTGCGGCAAAATCAGGTGGTCATTTTGACCACCTGATAAAACCCGAAAAGACTCGTGAACGAATCGCTCGTGAAACGAATACGACAGACAGCTTTGTACGAAGGGCTGAACATTTTGCAAAAGGTGTGGATGTTGCCGAAGAAGCTGTTCCCGGCACACGCCAGAAAGTGCTTTCCGGCGAGGTCAAGCCGACCGCCGCCGAGATTGCATCTGTTGCCCGTGCCCCTCCCGAAGAACGTCCGGCATTGGTGGCTGAGATTTGCAAGCCGAAGCCCCCAAAACCGCCTGCACAAAAGCAGAAAGCTCCCCCAGCCGTAGCTGCACCGCTGCCCAATGCCAGTACATCCGAGGAAGAATCCACGGACGAAGAACTGGTTCACACTCCGGCTCCGCAGGAGCAGACTTTTCCACAAAGAGTGAATGAACCGTTGAAAATCGACCGTCAGCAGATTCTTGATATCGCAAACAGCCGCTATGTACCCAAACGACTTGCCGATGGGACTGCGATGCTTTGCGAAGTATCGGGAGCCGCCAACAGTATGATGCGCCGCTGGGAAAGCGTTTTCCGGGAATATCCCGACATTCTGTCCGATGCAGAGAACCGTGCATCCGTAGGACGAACGATTCAGAAATTGAGAGACTACCTGAAAAATCTGGAAGATAAGATGGAGGAACTGCTATGAAGAATATGAACTGCGTCAACACCATGCCTGAGATCATGCCCGAAATCACCGATGAAGCCATCATCGAAGCCCTCTTTGCCCAGCGGCCTTACGAGGAAAAGGTTATCAACAGTGCCTTCCTCGAAATCCCTGCCGACTACCAGCGGGGTCTGAGCATCCCGAATGTTGAGAAGATGTCGGCTGAGTTCACTGAACTGATCGCCAACCCTCCCAAGGTCAGCTACCGGGACGGGCATTACTTTGTGTTCGATGGTCAGCACACCATTGTAACCCGGAAAACCATGAACGGCGGTGCTGACCTTCCCATCATCTGCAAGGTGTACACCGGGCTGACGAAAGAGGAGGAAGCAATTCTCTTTTCCAAGCAGACCGGCGTTTCCAGACCTCTGACTGCTGGCGCAGAACTTCGTGCTGCACTGGTCGGCAAGGATGCACAGTCCATCGCATTCCTGAATGCCACCGAAAGCACCGGCTTGCAGCTTGGTCTGGATGCCTATCGCGCTCCGTGGAAGATCATTTGCATCCGCACCGCCTTTAAGGAGTACAAGACCTATGGCGCAGACCTCTACAAAGAAGCCCTGACCATGCTGGCAAAGGGCTGGGAGGGTGACCCCGATTCCCTCCGCTCCGGCATCCTGCGGGGCATGGTTCGCTTCGTGGCACTCTATCAGGGCGAGTATGACCCGGAACGTCTGGTGAAGCGGCTGCGTACCGTTCACCCCATGACGCTGGTGCGTGATGAAAAGGCCATGAGCGGCACCGTCAGCTACAAGTATATGATGCTGATTCTTCGCACCTACAACGGCTCCAGCCGCCGCTTCAATCTCCCCATCAAGCAGTGACATTTTCGCCTTTCTAGGCATACTCCTTTTTCCTGCAAGAGCCGCCTGCCAAAAACGGGCGGCTTTTGCTACATATAGAAGGATAGGAGGTCTGATAGCTATCATACCAAAAGACTGGAAATACCTCAGAGGGGACATTTACTATGCAGACATGGAGCCGCACATCGGCTCCGAGCAGGGCGGCACCCGCCCTGTGGTGGTTCTGCAAAACGATGTAGGGAACCGCTATGCGCCTACCCTTATCGTGGCGACAGTGACTTCCCGCACCGAGAAAAAGAAATACCAGCCCACACACGTTCTGATAGCCCACAATACAGCCTTTGAGAAGCCATCTGTGGTTCAACTGGAACAGATCTTCACGATAGACAAAAGCCGCATACAACGCTTCTTGGGGCGGACTACGCGGAACGAAATGTGCCGGATCGAAGAAGCACTTCTGAATAGTTTGGAAATCAATGAATGGGACAGGAGGAATGCCGATGAATGAAAAAGTGATGGTATCGCCGGAGATCCAGAGCGAAGCAGTTGTACTGCCGCAGATCGTCAGCATCAAGCAGGCAAGTCAGCGTATGGGCTTGCCTGAATATTACATCCGCCGCCTTTGCCGGGAAGTGCCGGGCATGGCATTTCAGTCGGGCATTAAATGGTATATCAACCTTGGAAAAATGGCTGACTACTTCAACGGTGGAACGACAACTTCCTGACTTGTCAAGGATGCGGGCATAAACTGCGACATCCTAAAAATTAACCGCCTGAACTGCTATACTCATTGTGACAGAGATAACCACCACACAGAAAGGACGGTAAATATATGGCATCCATTAAGCTGATCGAACCCAAAAAGAAACCCCGGTATTACCAAATCACCGCAAATGTTCTGGTGAACGGCAAAATCGAACGTCGCTATGGTCGGTTCGATTTTGACCCCACCGAACTGAAAAACGCTCGTGCGCGCAACGCTGCTGCGAATGCTGCCGCCGCTGAATTTGAGCGGCAGGAACAGGAAAAGGCCGATAAAGAAGCCAGCAACGCAGGAAAGACCTTTGCGGTTGTAGCGCAAGAGTACATAGCTTCAAACCGTTCTCGGATGGCTCCCTCGGTTCGTCTGAAAGGTGACTATGACGCAAACCGCAACAAAGAGAACACTAGCTTGAAAAAAGAAAAGTATCTTCAACGCATCCAAAGTTACCCGGAATTTTCTGAAAAAGCGATTGGGACGATTACCCGGCAAGACTGCGATGCAGTCATTCGCTTTCTGGAAGATAGTGATGCACGCGTTTATAAACGTGCGGTTTTGAAGCCAGAATCTAAAGAGTTCAAAACGGTGTCTTGCCCTAAAATTGCGAAAAAATGCACCATCCGAGAGGAAACCATTGAGCGGATTTTCCGTGGTGAAACGGTTTCTTTGGACTCGGCACAACAGGTGGCAATGGCTTTGGGTAAGACCGTTGGGCAGATGTTTGAGGTGGAGATTGACCGCCGCCCCATGACGAAAAAGACGATGCGAGAGTACAATCTGTTCATTCGGTCAGTCCTGAACTACGCCAATGATAACTATGGAACATCACTTCAAATGCCAATGATAAAAGCATCTGGGCGAAAAGGAAAATCTGTGGACTGCTTACATAGTGATGAAGTAGAAGCCTTACAAGTGGCTTTGAAAGAGTGCTCCATGCTGGAAAAGGCAGTCGTTTTGTGCCTGCTGAACACTGGTGTCCGGCGTGGAGAACTGGCTGGTCTTACATGGAAAGATGTGAATTTCCGTGATGGAACAATCCATGTGTCAAAATCTTTGTTGGTTTTCCCTAATTATGGCTATCAGCTTACCACAACGAAAGAAAGCAACATCCGTGATGTGGATGTTGCCCCGGAGTTTATGGCCTTTTTGAAGGACTATCACGAACAGTGGAAGTCCAGAAAAAAGCTGATGGGTGCAAGCTGGCAGAAAAATCTGGAAAAGAAAGGTGCTAAGTACGCACAGTCGCTTCTGGATTTGCGTGGGAATGACTTTGTGATCTGCAACGACTACGGCTTTCCCATCAACCCCGACAGCTATGCAGCACTGGTGCGCCGGGTCGGGAAAAAAGCGGGCATCGAAAAAATTCACCCGCATATGTTCCGGCACACCTTCGTCAGTATCCTGCTGTCCAATCCAAACATCGGTGTGGCAACGGTGGCCGCAGAAGCCGGACACGCGCAACCCAGCACGACCCTTGCAATCTATACGCAGGTCTACGACAGGCGGCGTGATGAGATTCGGAAGCAGATGAGCAAGGAACTGTACAAGTGAGATTGCTCCATCAGGCAAAAGAAAAAGCACGAGACGCAAAATCTCGTGCTTTTTTGGTGGGCCATGAGGGATTCGAACCCCCACTGGAGCGGTTATGAGCCGCCGGCTTTAACCGTTAAGCTAATGGCCCTTATGAAATTTGAACGTACCTGTGAGGGACGTTCAAATGACCCTTCGTAGGTGAAAAGTAGGTGAAACCGCTTTTTTGAAGTTTGAAACTTCAAAAAATAACGAAAAAACGCTGTTTTGAAAAGGTGGAAACGGTAAGGTCTGGCGGTTATGAGCCGCCAGCTCTGACCAACTGAGCTACTGGCCCACGAAGACGGCGGTCTGCCGCACATGGACTAACTATAAGTATACCAAAAAATCAGAAAAAAGCAAATCCCTTTGCCGGAATTATTTTGTGCGGCGGGCGTCGAACTTGCGCAGCATGAACTCGTCCAGCATCGCGGGCTGGAACAGCGGCTCTTTGTAGCCAAAAGCTTCCCGGATGAAGATGAGGGTCACGATGGTCTGGCGGCCCGGGTCGAACCGGAGGGTGTAGAGGGTGTCCAGCGGCTGCTGGGTGGGCTGATGGAGCGTCAGGTGGAGGGTGAAGCCGCCGTCGTTCTCCCGGCGGCACTCGTAGGCGAAGACATCGTCCGGGCTGTGCTGGTCCAGCCGGTCGAAGCAGTCGTCCAGCGGCAGGTCGGTGCGGAACTCGGACAGGCCGCTGGGGCCGTACTGGCTGCGGCGGTTCTGGTCTTTCTTAGACAGCAGAAATACGATAAAGCCCAGAATGGCCGCGAGAAGAAGGATGGAAAAAACAGCGTTCATGTGCGCCTCCCGATGGAATTTGTGTCGAGTTTTCCTTATTGTAACACAACACGCTCCAAAATGTGTTATAATATTTGAAAAATTCCAAAAACTGATGGGGAGCCTGCGCCCTTTCTGCGGGCGGGAGGGACGATATGAAACTCAAATTCACGCGAAAGACCTGGTATTTCCTGCTGCTGGCTTCCGCAGCGGCCTCCATGCTCAACGGCTTTGCTGTCCTGAGCGGCACCAGCTTCGGCCTCATCGAGCAGATCGCATTCGCCGCGGCGGGCATCGCGGCTCTTTTCCTCGCGGCGGAAAAAGGCTCGGCAAGCTGGGAAAAACGCAATTTCACCGGCGTGTTCGTGCTGCTGATGGTGAGCTACATGGTCAACGGCTGGGCGGGCTACCTCTGCTCTGCGCTGGCCTGGCCGCTGCTGCTCAGCACCGAGTATAAGCGCGGCATGGCCATCCAGCGCCAGCTGCAGCTGGTGGGTGCCGCCGAAGCGCTCCACCTGTTCTTCCTGCTGATGGCGAAATACGGCGGCATGGCCGCGCTGGGCTTCTGGACGAACCTGCTCTGGGTGCTGCTGGCCTGCGCCCGGGGCTGGGCAGCGCTGAGCCTCTATAAGATGCAGGAGGACGCATGACCCAGCGGCGGAGAAGAAGCCGCGCCCGGCGGGGCCGGTTCGGGCGGCGGGCGTTCCTGGCCGGGGCCGGCTGTGCCGCTCTGGCCGGGGCAGCGGTGCTGCTGGGCCGGGGCCAGACGGCCTCGGCGTCGTCGGTGCCGCCGACGGACGAAGCAGAGCCAAACGCCGCCCTGCCCACGGGTGAATGGCGGGCCGTCTGGGTGAGCTATCTGGAATGGGCCGGGATGGATTTTTCCTCCGAAGCAGCCTTCCGTGCCGGTGCGGCGGAGCTGATGGACAACTGTCTGTCCATCGGGCTGAACACCGTCATCGCGCAGGTGCGGCCTTTCGGGGACGCGCTTTACAGGAGCACCCTCTTCCCGTGGAGCCATCTCTGCACCGGCGTACAGGGGCAGGACCCCGGCTTCGACCCGCTGGACGTCCTCATCACCGAAGCACACAGCCGGGGCCTTTCGCTGGAAGCGTGGGTGAACCCCTACCGCCTCCGCTCCTCGGCGAAGATGCCGCCTGCGTTGGCGGAAAATAACCTTGCCAATGTACATCCCGAGTGGGTCTGCGCCGTGGGCGAGGGGCTGTACCTGAACCCGGCCATCCCGGAAGCCGCAGACTATGTGGTGAAGGGCGTGGCCGAGCTGGTGCAGAACTACGCTGTGGACGGCATCCACTTCGACGACTATTTTTACCCCACGACAGACGCCGCGCTGGACGCGGCCCAGTTCGCCGCCAGCGGCGCGGGGGATCTGGCCGCATGGCGGCGGCAGAACGTCACCGCGCTGGTGAAAGCGGCCCACGATGCCGTCAAAGCCGCCGACGCTACCCTCCGCTTCGGCGTCAGCCCGCAGGGCAACCCCGACAACGACCTCGGCCAGCAGTACAGCGACGTGAAAGCATGGCTGGCCGCCGAGGGCAAAAACGCCGTGGTGGACTACCTCTGCCCGCAGATATACTGGGGCTGCGGCTATACCCTCCAGTCGGGCAGCACCCGCTTCGCCTTCGAGAACATCGTGCCGGAGTGGCTGGCCATGCCCCGGGCGGCATCCACGGCCCTCTACTTCGGGCTGGGGGCCTATCGCATCGGCGAGGGCGACGGCGGTGCCAACGAGGACAGCCGGAGCCAGTGGTGTACGGGCAGCGCTCTTGCCCGGCAGGTGGAACGTCTGCACAGCCTCGGTGCAGGCGGATGGGCGCTCTACCGGTACGATTCGCTGTTCCGGTCGGCTCAGCCGGAGCTTGCCGACGCCGAACGTGCGGCGCTGGCCGCTCTGACTACGGCCTGAACTCTTGTATGGGAGCATAAAATGCGGTATACTATATAAATCGTGTAAAACCTCGTGTTAAAACAAAATTTGAGGATAAAAGATCATGAAAAAGATAAAGCGAATCGCCCTGCTCGTCGTGGCGGTGCTGGTGCTGCTTGTGGCTGCATCCGGCGTCAAGACTGTGCTGGACATGAAGAACAGCGCGGACAATGAGGTGCAGGAAGAGGACAGCACCCGCTGGGCCGAACCGACCAGCGACCCGCTGAACATCGAGGGCATTGCTGACGCCTCGGCCAAGTATGCCTCGGCGGCGGTGAACGGGAGCCTGAACCTCGTGTTCAACGGCATCTGGAGCCGCCAGACCGATTACTTCACCGTCCCGGGCGGCAGCCTGACCATCACCGGCTACGGCACCGCCGAGGGTACCCAGCGGTACAAGGTGTCCGTCTGGCAGAAGGTGGCCGGCGGCGCACAGTACGTCAACGGAAGCACCTATTATATCAAGACCGACGGTCAGAACTACCGCTGCGTCATCTCCGGGCTGGACCCGGCGGCCAGCTACCGCCTGACCATCTCCTACGATTCCAGCCGCTACTACCTCTATGGCGGACTCAAGGTGGAGGGCATCGCAGGATGAAGACACAGACCAGACATTCGCTCATGCTGATGCTCTGCGCCTTTATCTGGGGTACGGCTTTCGTGGCCCAGAGCGCAGGCTCCGGCATGGGGGCCTATTCCTTCCTCGCAGGGCGGAGCTGGCTGGCTGTCCTCGTGCTGATCCCCACCGTGTTCGCTTTCGACGCCGTGCGCAAAAAACAGGGCCAGCCCTACGGCTGGCCGAAGGAGAAGTCGGAGCGCAAGACCCTGCTGGCGGCGGGCCTCGTCTGCGGCACCTTCCTGTTCGCGGCCTCAGCGGCTCAGCAGATCGGCATCACCATCAACCCGTCCACGGCCAAGGCCGCGTTCCTGACGGCCATGTACGTCGTGCTGGTGCCGGTGTTCGGCCTCTTTCTGGGCCGGAAGGGCAGCGCTCAGCTCTGGGTCAGCATGGTCATCGCCGTGGCGGGCCTGTATATGCTCTGCATGAAGAACGGCTTCGGCGGCATTGAGACCAGCGACTGGATACTTCTCAGCTGCGCCGTGCTGTTCAGCTTCCAGATCATGTCCATCGACCACTTTTCGCCGCTTGTGGACGGTGTGCGGCTGAGCCTCATCCAGTTCATCGTGGTGGCTGTGGAGAGCTCTGCGGCGGCGCTGATCTTCGAGACGCCCACGCTGGCGGAGTACGGCGCAAACTTTCTGCCTGTGGTCTACTGCGGCGTCATGTCCAGCGGCGCGGGCTATACGCTTCAGATCCTGGGCCAGAAAGAGCTGAACCCCGCCATTGCCAGCCTTATCATGTGTTTGGAAAGCGTATTCAGCGCGCTGGGCGGCTGGCTGCTGCTGGGCCAGAACCTTTCGATGCGGGAGAGCGCAGGCTGCGCCCTCATCTTCGCCGCCGTCGTGCTGTCTCAGCTGCCCCTTGCGGAGCTGCGCAGATGCAAAAAGGGCGCGTGATGCTGCGAGCGGCCGGGGACATCCCCTATGAGCTGACGCGGGGGCGGGTCAAGCGGCTCAATCTCCACGTCCGGCGGGACGGCACCGTGGCCCTCAGCATCCCCCTGCGCACGACGCTGGAAGCCGCCGATGCCTACGTCATCGCCGAGGCGGAGTGGATACGGGCTGCACAGGCCCGGCAGGCTGCCCGCGAAAAGCGGCAGGAGGAGCTGCCCGACAAGGCGGCCGCCCTGGCCCACTTCACGGCCATGAGCGACAAGGTCTACCCGGCCTTTGCCGGGGTGCTGGGCGGGCAGAAGCCCACCATCAAAGTGCGCAGTATGACCAGCCGCTGGGGCGTCTGCCACATGGCGAAGCGCCAGATCACCTTCGCGCTCCAGCTCTACAATATGCCCGAGGCGGCACAGATCTATGTGGTAGTGCATGAGTACTGCCACTTTTTGCAGCCCAACCACAGCCCGGCTTTCTGGGCCGAAGTGGCGAAGCTGATGCCGGACTGGAAAGCCCGAAGAGACTTATTAAAAGGATAACGGCCTTGCCCTCTCCGTCACCTTCGGTGACACCTCTCCCAAAGGGAGAGGCAAAAAGGCTCCCCCAAAGGGGGAGCTGGCAGACCCGAAAGGGTCTGACTGAGAGGGCAAGCCAGTAAAAAATAGAGGAGAAAATCTTTTGGAAAGCGAAAAGACCTCCGGCGGCGATAAATATTCGAAGCTCGCCGGCAATACCATCATCTTTGCCATCAGCAGCTTTTCGTCCAAGCTGCTGACGCTCATCGTCCAGCCCTTCCTGACCTACGCGATGGCCGAGATCTCTGACCTCGGCCTGTCGAAGATTTTGAGCCAGTACGCCAATCTGCTCATCCCCTTTGTGTCGATGGGTATGTCCAACGCCATCATCCGCTTCGGCCTCGACAAGGGCAACAGCGAGAAGCAGGTGTTCACCAACGGCCTGCTCACCATCCTCGGCGGCTTCGGCATCCTCGTGCTCTGCTGGCCGGTGGCGCAGTTTTTGCCCGATATGGCCCAGTACGGCCTGCTCATTTATATTTACGTCCTGATGAGCTGCCTGCGCACCCTCTGCACCCAGTTCGTGCGCAGCCGCCAGTGGAACAAGCTGGTGGCCGTGGACGGTGTGCTCTGCACCGTGGCGACCATGGCGTTTTATGTGCTCTATCTGGTGGGCTTCAAGTGGGGGGCCAACGGCTATCTGCTGGCCATCATCAGCGGCGACCTCGTGAGCGTGCTCTTCCTGATGTTCACCGGCAGGCTCTGGGATTTCATCGAGCTGAAGGGCATCAACAAGACCCTCTGGAAGCAGATGCTCCACTTCTCGCTGCCCATGATACCGGCCCAGATAAGCTTCTGGATCATCAACGCCTCCGATCTGTTCTTTGTGCGTGAGATGTGCGACGGCCTCGACGGCCACAGCGGCGACGCATGGAGCGGTCTGCTCTCCACCGGCTACTTCCTGCCCACCATCCTCACGACGCTGGGCCTTATCTTCTACGATGCATGGCAGCTGTCGGCTGTCACCGAGGAAGAGGGGAGAGCCAAGTTCTTTACCCAGATCTTCCGCACCTATTCCAGCGTGCTGTTCTGCTGTGCGGCGGGCATCATCTGGCTCTGCCGCCCGGTCATGCACGTCATGAAGTCCAACTACTATTACGCATGGCACTTCGTGCCGTTCCTCGTGCTGGCGTCTACCTGCAGCTGCTTCAATCAGTTCATGAACAGCGTCTATGTCGTGAATAAGAAGTCCCAGCGCAGCATGGTCACCATGATGGCCGGTGCCATCAGCAACTGCCTTATGAACTACTTCTTCATCAAGTGGTGGGGTCCTGTGGGTGCGACCTATGCGTCCTTCCTCGGCCTTGGGCTGGTGTTCACTCTCCGCGCCATGGACGCCCACGGCATGATCGGGATGCGCGTCCACCCGGGCCGTGTTCTCGTCAACGCCGCCGCGCTGGTGTTCGAGGCTTTCGTGCTGCTGGCCGATACGCCGCTGTACGGCCTCTGGACGGGCATCATCACCGCCCTTATCATCCTGTACAACTTCTCCGGTGTCTGGGCCATGGCCCGCATCCTGCTGCCTAAAATTCTGGGCCGCCGGGGCAAGGCCCTTGTGGCCCTCGTGGACGGCTGGGCAGCCAAAAAGTAAAGAAGAAAAACAAAAAAACGGGGCTGTTGCACAACAGCCCCGTTATGTTTATCAGATCTGTTTGTCCAGCCAGCCGACGATGTCCGCAAAGACCTCGGCTTTGTTCGTCTCCACCAGCAGCTCGTGGCGGGCGCCGGGGTAGAACTTCGACTCGATGTTCCCGACACCGGCGTCCCGGAGGCTCTGGATGGCCCGCCGGACTCCGGCGGTGCGCTCGCCCACAGGGTCGGCGTCACCGGCGAGGAAGAGAAGGGGCAGGTCTTTCGGCACCCCGGCCAGAACGGCGGGGTCGTACAGCCGCAGGATGCCTGTGAACATGCTGTAGTAGGCGTTCAGGGTGAAGGTGAACATGCAGCGCTCGTCGGCGCGGTACTTGTCCACTTCGGCCTGGTCACGGTTGAGCCAGTCCTGAGGCGTGCGGCCCTCGAGGCCCCTGTTATAGCCGAGGAAGGAGAGGTTCGCCACCAGCTTGCTGCGGTGCTCCCAGCCGAAAAAGACAGCCAGCACCCGGCAGAGCATCCGGGCCGTGGCGACCAGCGCTTTGGGCTGGAAGCCGGTACCCATGATGATGGCGCCGTCAAGCTCATCGCCCCACTCGCAAAGGTACTGCCGGGCGTAGAACGAGCCCATGCTGTGGCCCAGCAGAAAATAGGGGACACCGGGATAGAGCTGTTTCGTCAGCGCAGTGACAGCATGAAGGTCGTCGAGGACGGCGCGGTTGCCGTCGGGCTGGGCGAAATAGCCGTAATCCGCCCTGGTGCGGATGGAGCCGCCGTGGCCCAGATGGTCGTGGCCGGTGACGAGGATGCCCCGGGCGGCCAGATACTCGGCCAGAGGCTTGTACCGGTCGATGAACTCCACCATGCCGTGGGAGAGCTGCAGGATGGCCCGCACCTCACCCTCCGGCACACAGCGGAATGCATGGAGCGTCCGGCCCGGTACGCAGGAGGGCAGGGTGAAGTCGGTCATCTGACTCATGTGATTCTCCTTTTCCGTTTACAGCGCAGCGATCTTGGCCCGGCAGGCGGGGCAGATGCAGTAACCCTCATACTGGGCCATGTCAGCCGCCAGCTCACCGCAGAAATCGCAGCTGCCGGCGGGACGGTGCTTTTTGAGGATGATCTGATCGCCCTCCACGAAGATCTCGAGCTTCGAGTCCTTGTCGATGTGCATAGTGGTGCGCAGCTCCTTGGGGAGGACGATGCGGCCCAGAGAATCGATGCCCCGAACGATGCCAGTTGTTTTCATATTCATTTCTCCTTTTCAGTGTGTCCGGAAAGATGGCAGAATGAGCGTCTTTTACGCCGACACAACGCAAAAAATGTTCCCGTGCAGGAAAAACAGGAAAATTCTGTCAACTTGTTCCTGTTCAGTATACAAAAAGTTGAGTCATTCGTCAATCTAAACGGGCAGATTCGACAAAAACTTCTCAAAGAAGCAAAGATGGGCGGCCAAGGCCGCTCCTCTTTGCTGTCTCCGTTGACAAACAGGGCCGGAGAGGGTAAACTTAGGCAGAGATATTTGCAATTCATTTGCCTATGATAGATTAAAACCTATGATAGATTAAAAGGAGAAATCATTATGCCGAACAATAATATCCGCACCCGTTTTGCTCCCTCGCCCACGGGTTATATGCACGTTGGCAACCTGCGCACGGCCCTGTACACCTACCTGATGGCCAAGCACGATGACGGCACCTTCATCCTCCGCATCGAGGACACCGACCAGGGCCGCTACGTGGAGGGCGCTGTGGATGTCATCTACAACACCCTGCGGGAGACCGGCCTGCTGTGGGACGAAGGCCCGGACATCGGCGGCCCCGTCGGCCCCTACGTCCAGAGCGAGCGCATGGGGATGTTCAAGCAGTATGCCGAGCAGCTGGTGGCTGAGGGCAAGGCCTATTACTGCTTCTGCACCGAGGAGCGTCTGGAAGCCCTCCACGCCGAGCAGCGCGCCCACGGTGAGATGACCCACTACGATGGCTGCTGCCGCGACCTGCCCAGGGAAGAGGTGGAAAAGCGCCTCGCCGCCGGTGAGCCTTACGTCATCCGCCAGAAGATCCCCCGCGAGGGCGTGACCGGCTTCGACGATATGGTCTACGGCCACATCGAGGTCAACAACAGCGAGATGGACGACCAGATCCTCATCAAGACCGACGGTATGCCCACCTACAACTTCGCAAATGTCGTGGACGACCACCTCATGGGCATCACCCACGTCATCCGCGGCAGCGAGTATCTGTCCTCCACCCCGAAGTATAACCTGCTGTACCAGGCTTTCGGCTGGAACATCCCCAACTACATCCACTGCCCGCCGGTCATGAAGGACGCTCAGAACAAGCTGTCCAAGCGCAACGGCGACGCCAGCTATCAGGATCTCGTTGCAAAGGGCTACCTGACCGAGGCGATCCTGAACTACATCTGCCTGCTGGGCTGGAGCCCCAAGGGCGAGTACGCCGAGCAGGAGATCTTCTCGCTGGCTGATCTGGTCAGGATCTGGACGCCGGACGGCATCTCCAAGTCTCCCGCCATCTTCGACCCTCTCAAGCTGCGGGCCATCAACGCCGAGTATATCCGCCGCCTGTCCCCCGAGGAGTTCCTGGCCAAGGCCGAGCCCTGGATCGACAGCGCCGTCCATACCCCCATCAACAAGAAGCTGCTCTGTGCAAATCTGCAGCCCCGCTGCGAGGTCCTGGGCGAGATCCCCGAGCAGCTGGACTTCTTCGACGCCATGCCCGAGTATGACGTGAGCCTCTACGCCAACAAGAAGCAGAAGACCACCCCTGAGTCCGCAAAGGAGGCGCTGGAAGCCCTGCTGCCCGTGCTGAGCGACGAGGCACTGGACTTCAATGACCGTGACACCGTCTTCGACGCCTGCAAGGCCAAGGCCGAGGAGCTGGGCAAGAAGAATGGCTGGCTGCTCTACCCGCTGGGCATCGCCCTCTCCGGCAAGCAGCGCACCCCCGGCGGCGGCACCGACCTCGCCTGCATGATGGGCCGCGAAACGGCCCTCGAGCGGGTGAAGGCCGCTATCGAGAAGCTGAATGGCTGAGCCGCTTTTTGGCGAAGCGCACTACTTCTGCTGAGATTTTATCCCATTCCATCACCCCGCCAAAAACTGCGCGCGCCCTGCGCTACAGTATACGCAGAAGGCGCGGGAAACAGAACAGCACAGCGTGATATTGCAAAAGATCCCCGCCGGAAAGCGGGGATTTTTTCATGCAGGTGTCTTTTCGGACGATACAGCTCACAGACGGGAAAAAGCGGGTGAACGGTGCGCTCCGGGCGCGGGCGGCAGTGCGGCCTGCCCTGCGGCAGGGCAGCGCGTTCCTGCTGGGGCTGGCCGGAGGCTGGGCCGTGCTGTACGGTGCGCTGATGCCTTTCGGGCTGGGGCTGACGCTGGGCTTTGCGGAGGACTGCTTCGCTGTGGGAGCCGCCGGGGCCGCACTGGGGGTGCTGGCCCGGAGTTTCGGCACGCTGACCGTGGAGAGCGTCTGCCTGCTCTGCGCGCTGGGCGCGGCGGTGGCGGCACGGTGGCTCTGGCCCGGCCGATCCGTCCCGGCGGTGGCAGCGGGCTGCGGCACTCTGGTGGGAAGCGCAGTCTGCTTCGCGGCGGGGGAGGAAAACGGCGTTCAGACCATCCTGTTCTGCGGCGGCGACGCCCTGCTGGCAGCGGCGGCGGGATACGGCCTGCGGCGCTTCCCGCCCGAAAAGCCGGGCATGGGCAGCCTGATCTTGTCTGCCGCTGTGGCCGCCGCACTGGGCGGGATAAGCTTTGGCTTCTTTCTGCCCGGGGTGATGGCCTGTGCGGCGGCAGAGCTGGCCCTCTGCTGCAAGGGCCTGCCGCTGGAGGCATTGGCTTTCAGCGGGGTGACGGGTGCGGCTCTGGCCGCGTCAGACCCTGCCCTTGCGCCTGCCGCCGCCGGGCTTGCCTGTGGGTGTGCCGCTGCGGCAGTGCTTGCCCCGGCGCGACGGGTAGAGGGGCTTGCGGCCTATGCGGGCGGCTGCGTGGCGGGGGTGCTCTGCGTCCAGCCGCTGGCGGGGGCGTTCAGCTTTCTGCTCAGCGCCGGGGCGGGTGCGGGGCTTTGCACCCTGCTGCCTGCGGGCTGGCTGATGCCTGCCCTCAAAGAGGACGACCCGCCCGGCGACGAGCGGCCGCGCCTCTCTGCCGCCGCGACCCGGCTGGAAGCAGTGGCCGAAAGCCTCTCCTCGCTGGCGGAGACGGTGAACGAGGTGTACGACGCTTTTCCGCGCCGGTGCGAGGGGTTCCGCTGGGTCATCGACAACATCCACGACGGCCTCTGCGCCAACTGCGGGCGGCGGGAAGTCTGCTGGAAGCAGGAGCACGCCTCTACGCTGGAAGGAATGGAGGCCCTGCGCCCCATTCTGGAAGAAAAAGGCCATCTGGAAGCGGCACTTCTGCCCGGTCAGCTGGCGCGGTGCATCCACCCGGCGGCGCTCTGCGCGGCGGGGGACAAGGCGTTTGCACTCTACCGCAGCCGCCGGGAGGCTCGCGTCCACTCCGAGGCCATGCGGACGGCCCTCACGGAGCAGTACAGCGCCGTGGCCGATGCACTGGGCGTCCTCAGCGAACAGCTGGGCCGTCCCGGAAGCCCGGAGCCCTACAAGTCTGGCCGGGTGTCGGCGCTGTTCGCTCAGCTGGGGACGCCGCCGCTGGAATGTGCTGTGACGCTGGACGATCTGGGCCGCACCCGGGCGGCAGTGACGCTGCCCCGCACCCGCTTCAATGAAAAAGAGCTGGCCGCTCTGGCCGGGGAGGTGGGGCGTATCTGCCGCCGCAGCCTTGAGCCGCCGCAGGTACTCTCCTGCAAGGGGATGACCACCCTGCTCTTTGCCGAAAAGCCGCTGCTCCGGGCCGTATTCGGGACGGCGGGCGCAGCGGCGCGGGGCGAGATCTCCGGTGACGCAGTCCAGCAGTTCTGCAGCGCGGCGGCGGCCCAGATGATCCTCTGCGACGGCATGGGGACCGGACGTCCGGCGGCAGTAGACGGCAATCTCGCCGCAGAGCTGACGGCACGCCTGCTCAAAGCGGGCTTTACCGCAGAGCTTGCGGCCCGGCTCGTGAATGTGGCGCTGGCGCTCAAGAGCGACGAGGAGAGCGGCGCGACCCTCGACCTCGTGAGCGTAGACCTCTATACCGGCACAGCCCGGCTCTTCAAGGCCGGTGCGGCCCCGGGCTTCCTCGTGCATGGGGGCAAGGCCCGGGCTGTGGGCGAAGCCAGCCTGCCGATGGGGATTCTCGGCGGCGTCAGCGGGCAGAGCCGGGTGGTGCATCTGGCGGCGGGGGACTATGTGGTGCTGGTGTCGGACGGCCTCCTGGTGGACGGCCCCGGCTGGGTGATGCAGCAGCTGGAACTCTCCGCTGCCAAGGCAGAACAGCCCGACGTTCTGGCGAAAAAGCTGGTGGAAGCCGCCCGCGCCCGGGCCGTCCAGCGGGGCCGTCCCGACGACATTACCGCCGCTGTTCTCCGGCTCGAAAACAGCTGAGTTGCTTTTTGGGCGGCGAGAGGGTATACTTGTCAGTATCTGGAACGATCATAGGAGAGACATATATGCTGAAAGTTACAGTTGCACAGGACGGCAGCGGCGACTTCGCGTCCATCGCGGAGGCGGTGCTGGCTGTACCCTATAAGGAAGAAGCGCTGGTGCAGGTCGGCCCCGGCATTTACCGGGAAAAGCTGGTCTGCGAAAAGCGCTGCATCACCCTGCGGGGGGCGGGTGCAGATAAGACAAAACTCGTGTGGGGCGACGGCGGCAAGCTGCCTCACAAGGACGGGCGGCCCACCCATACCTTCCGCAGCTACACCGCCTTTTTCAGCGGCGAAACGCTCTGCGTGGAGGACATGACGATCGAAAACGACGCTGGTCCTGGCGCGAAAGCCGGGCAGGCCGTCGCGGCCTATGTGGACAGCACCCGGGCGGTGTTCCGCCGGGTCAAGCTGCTGGGCAGTCAGGACACGCTCTTCTGCGCCCCGCTGCCCGAAAAGGAGCGGGAGAAGGACGGCTTTCTCGGCCCGCGCGGTCTTGCGCCCCGCAAACCGACTGCCCAGTACTACACCGACTGTGAGATCGCGGGCGACATTGATTTCATCTTCGGCGGCGGCGACGCCCTCTTCGAAAACTGCGTCATCCGCACGGTGGATAACCACATCCCCCACAGCTATGTCACAGCTCCTTCGGGCAAAGCCGATGGACTGGGCTTTGTGTTCTGGAACTGCGATTTCGTCTCCGACTGCCCGCCGGGCAGCGTCTATCTGGGGCGTCCGTGGCGTCCCGAGGGCAAGACGGCGGTGCTGGACTGCCGTCTCGGTGCCCACATCGCGCCGGAAGGTTTTATCGCATGGAATGACCGTACCGATACCGGCCTTGCCAGCTTTGCGGAAGCTGACAGCACCGGCCCGGGCGCAGCAGAGCGCCCGGCGTGGGTGAAACAGCTTTCCGGGCCGGAGGCGGCGGAACTGCTGGCCCACGCCCGCACCCTCTGCCGACCGAAAACCAACTGAGGATGTGACAAATGAAAAAACTGCCGAATTTTGTAAAGTGGCTCATCATTGCCGTGGTGCTGGCCGCAATGGCCGCGATGATGGTGGCCGTGAACGACCGCGCCTCCCGGGTGGAGATGCCAATGCCGGACAACAGCCTGGGCATCTATCGCCAGACGCCGACGGCGTAAAAAACAGAATATATGGAAAAATCGACCGCTGTACTGCACGAAACGTGTGGAACAGCGGCCTTTTTTGTAAGATGTGACAAAAAATCACCGAAAAGATTGTTGACAAAAACTCTTGTCAAACGGATAGGGGGGGGGGGTAAAATAAAAGAACGAAATACCACGAAAAAATGGGAGGTTGAAATCATGCGGTTACGGAAAACGATGAAGCGGACGGCAGCGGCCGTCCTGGCCCTGAGCATGGCCGTGTCGGCGGCGGCAATGCCTGCTTCGGCTGGCTATACCATTGATATGTCCGATGAAAAGATCACCGGCAATGTGGAGATCAAGCAGGAGACGGACGGCAGTGGCACAAAGATCACCATCAGCGTGGACGGTAAGGATAGAACAACTGAGTTCACAGACGATGAAGCGGGTGACAAGATCACCATCACCGGCGACAATAGGGTCACAAAGCCCGCCGCCGCCACAACGGCCGCTGCAGAGGCTGCGAAGGACGACACCAAGGCTCCGGAGACCACGGTAGAGGAGAACAAGGACGGCACCGTGATCGACTATACCGAGAAGCAGGACGCTCAGCCGGAGCAGGAGGCCTCCCGCCCGGAGGGGGCTGCCCCCGACATGGAGGCCGACCCCGCTGGGGTGGATGACCAGCAGGAGGAGACAGACCCGGAAGCCGACAAGGACGACCCGGACGGCCAGAATGACCAGAATAACCAGAGCGGCCAGAACACCCAGAACGAGGACTCTGAGGATGAGGATGCAGATGCGGGCATCATGACCTATGAGGCCCCGGCTCCAACGACCCTTACCAGCGCAGTGGAGGCTGCCGCCCGCAAGGTCATCAGCATTATCAATAACGCGACCGGCAAAGAGCTGGCAGTGACCCTGAAAAACCTGAAGGTGGATGCAGGGGAGACGAACAAGAATGCCGTGACGATTGAAGGCAATGGCGATGTGACGCTGGAGCTGGATGGCAAGACCGAGCTGAAGGGCGGCAGCAAGTGGAGCAGTGAAAATACAACCGATCTCACTGGAGGTGCTGGCCTATACGCTGTAGATGATGGTAAGCTGACCATCCAGGACGAAGACAAAAACGGCAGCCTCACCGCTGCGGGTGGAGATGTTGAAACTTCTACTCTTCGGTGGAGTCAGTCGCAGCGGTTGCTTAGAGGCGGCGATGGCATCCGTGCCGACCATATCACGGTGTCCGGTGCTGAGATCAAGGCCGAGGGCGGCGATTCCAAAGTGACAGGCCGTTCCGATGTGAAATCCGCTGGCGGAGATGGCATCCGGGTGACGGCAGGAAGCAGCGGAAGGGGCGCACGGGGCGAGCTCCTTGATGGTGCCCACATTACCGCAACAGGTGGCAATGGATACACAGGAGAGAATGCCTTAAATGCAACAGGCGGTAATGGAATTTATATGAAGGGCACTGCAGTGATCGATGGAGTCTCGATTTCCGCTGCAGGTGGAAGTGCAAAGTCAGAGTCAAGGAGCGAGCTATACTCCGGTAGCGCAATGTATATTTGCCCAAATAGGAAGACGAAGCTGACCATGAAGGACTCCACGCTGGAGCTTACCGGCGGGAGCGTGGAAGGCAAAGGGAGGGTTACATTGAATTCGGCGCTCACTGTAGAAGACTTTGATGGAAAAAACTCGATGAAGAATATGACGATTACGGCTGTGGCAGGGAAAGGAGAGAGCTCTAAGGAAGTAAAGGATAAGGGGATATTGAGGACTAAGAACTATGATATGACCCTAATTGAGATAGGCGGCAACAGCACCATCAACCTTGTGGGAACAAAGACAGGCGGAGTCAATGCAAAAGACAACACCGTGGTCAACCTGTATGTCCCTAAGGACGAGACGCTGAATAAGCCTGATTCTGTGGACAATATCAGTACCGGCGAAACGGGAAAGGTCAACATCTACGAGAATTCCACCGCCACCAAAAACGATGACGGCACCATTACCGTCACCGGTGACCTGACCGGCATCAAGAAGGGCGACCATAGCTACAGGCTGGATACGGTACCGCCCACCTGCACCACCCCGGGCAAGCGGGTCTACACCTGCACTACCGAGGGCCACGAGAGAGAGACCTACGAGGAGACCATCGATGCGCTGGGCCACGAGTTTGTGAATGGCGTCTGCACCCGCTGCGGCGCACCCGAGCAGGCTGCTGCCGAGAACAGCAGCAGCTCCGCTGTCACCCTGACCGTTACCGGCGCCGAGGCCTACGAGACCTCCATTGTCGATGGCCGGTACACTGTTGCGGTGCCTGCTGAGACGGCTGTCCTTTCCGGCTGCCTGGGCAACCTGAAGGAGCTGAAGGCGAAGGGCGCTGACACCATCGTGTTCCGCACCCAGCTCCGTGAGACCGCCCTGAACATTGACAGTATGCTGTCTCTGGGCGTGGACGACACCCTCTTTACCCTCACCCACTCCGGTGAGAGCGCAAGCCTGACCATCGGCGGGTTCGAGCACAACGAGCTCATCCACTAAAACGCTATCCCCCCTGCCCCCGGCACGTTCCGCATCGTGCCGGGGGCTTTTTGCATGATGCCGCCGCCTCCCGCATATATTGTACGGACAAATCTGAATGGGTGGGAGGCAAGGGTATGTTTGTGGTCACACTGAGTAAGGCAAGCGTCAAGAAGCTGGGCGTGGGGGCGATGTGCTGTGCGCTGGTGGTGTTCAGCGCCATGCTGGGGCGGTACATCAGCACCCGCTCGGTGGCTGTCGCGGCGGCAGGTAATAAGATCGAGAGTGCGCAGGACATCCAGACCTGGTTCACGGGCTACGGGCTGGACGTGGACGGCGCGTCCATCACCGCCGATAAGGTGAAGATCCCCCGCAAGTGGGACGACAGCTTTTCGGCTTTTAACGGGGTGGTGCAGCAGAGCGGTATGGACCTGACCCGCTACAAGGGCAAGACAGTGGAGAAGTGGACAGCGCTCATCCCGGCGGCCAGCCGGGGCGATGTGAGCAGCTACGGTGTGCTGCTGGTCTACAAGAAAAAGGCCGTGGGTGCGTATCTGTTGGAAAAGCCCTCCGGCACCGTCACCGGGCTGAAAGACGCCCAGACCGCGATGGCCCTGCAGGAGGCCGAACAGGTGTCCGGCGAGGACTTCAGCGGGGACTGGGGCGAACGGCACGAGGATGAACTGACCGACGGGCAGGCCCAGCAGACCTCGGGCGAAGATTTCAGCGGCGACTGGGGAGAGCGCCACGACGGCGAGCTGGGCGCAGAGGGTCAGGCCCAGCAGACTTCCGGCGAGCCGGACGCTGCACAGGAGCAGCCCGTGCTGTATACCGACCTGCCGCTGGACGCCGAGGGCTACCCCGTCGAATAACCGTCATTCTGCACGAAAAAGTGCGGTGAAACAGAATAATTGTGCAGTAGTGGTATTTTTGCAGAAAGATTCTGTTAAATGTTACTAAAATTTTTGATAAAAAATCGGCAATATGAAAGGGTGAAAAAAGAACGACTAAGGTTTATAATAAAAGCAGACATCCAGCAGCCAGAAAGTTCGAGTGCTGCGTCCCGAGGGGCAGGGTGAGCTGCCCAGGAGGACCGGATGAAGTAAGGAGAAAATGATCATGAAGGAATTCCAGTACACCGTTAAGGATGCCTGCGGCATCCACGCCCGTCCCGCCGGTCTGCTCGTCAAGGTGGCCAAGGGCTTTGCCAGCACCGCCACCCTCGAAAAGGGCGGCAAGACCTGCGACCTGCGCAAGCTGATGGCCCTGATGGGCATGGGCGTCAAGCAGGGCGACACGGTCACCATCAAGGTGGAGGGCGACGACGAAGCCGCCTGCGCCGAAGCTATCCAGAAATTCCTGAGCGAGAACGTCTGATCGCCCAGCGTGATGAGAAGCCCTTGCGGGGAATGTCCTGCGGGGGCTTTTTGTTGCAGAACACAAAACAGCAAGAATAAGGAGAAATTGCAATGCAGGTAGGTACCGGTAAAAGCATCCTGAATGGCATTGCCATCGGAAAGCTGAAGATCTATAAGAAAAAAGATACCGTCATCTCTGCCGCCGAAGTGGCCGACACCGCCGCTGAAGAGGCCCGTTTTGAGGACGCCCGCGCCAAGGCCATCGACCAGCAGACCGCTCTGTACGAGAAGGCCCTGGCCGAGGCCGGCGAAGACATCGCCGAGGTGTTCAACATCCACGCCATGATGCTGGATGACGACGACTTTGTGGACGCCATCAAGGAGATCATCAACGGCCAGCGCAAGTGCGCTGAGTACGCCGTCAAGACCGCCGGCGACAATCAGGCCGCCGTTTTTGCCGCCATGGATGACCCCTATTTGCAGGCCCGCAGCGCCGACGTCATCGACATTGCACAGGCCATCCTCGACATCCTGCAGGGCGTGGACAACGCCACCCTGCAGGGGACTGAGCCCAGCATCCTCGTGGCCGAGGACCTGGCCCCGTCCGAGACGGTCCGCATGGACAAGAGCCTGCTGCTGGGCTTCATCACCCGGGAGGGCAGCTCCAACAGCCACACCGCCATCCTCGCCCGCAGCATGAACATCCCCGCCCTCATCCAGTGCAAGGACATTCAGGACGACTGGGACGGCAAGATGGCGGTCGTGGACGGCTACAACGCCTGTGTCTACGTTGACCCCACCCCCGACCTGCTCAAGAGCCTGAAAAAGCGCCAGCAGGAAGACCAGAAAAAGCAGGCACTGCTGCAGGAGCTGAAGGGCAAGCCCAACACCACCCTCGACGGCAAGACCATCAACGTCTTTGCCAACATCGGCGGCATGGGCGACGTGGGCGCTGTGCAGCAGAACGACGCCGGCGGCGTCGGCCTCTTCCGCACCGAGTTCGTCTACCTCAACTGCAAGGATTTCCCGACGGAGGACTACCAGTTCGAGGCATACAAGCAGGTGCTCGAGAGCCTTGCACCCCGCAAGGTGGTCGTCCGCACCTGCGACATCGGCGCAGACAAGACCGTGGACTACATGAAGCTCGACCACGAGGAAAACCCCGCGCTGGGCTACCGCGCCATCCGCATCTGCCTGACCCGGAAGGACTTCTTCAAGACCCAGCTGCGCGCTCTGCTCCGCGCTTCCGCTTACGGCAACATGAGCATCATGTTCCCCATGATCACCAGCCTGCGGGAGCTGCAGGACGCCAAGGCCGTGCTGGACGAGTGCCGCACGGAACTGCGGGCTGAGGGCAAGAAGTTTGACGAGAAGCTGGAGGTCGGCACCATGATCGAGACGCCCGCCGCTGTCCTCATCGCCGACGAGCTGGCCGAGGAGTGCGACTTCTTCTCCATCGGCACCAACGATCTGACCCAGTACACCTGCGCTCTGGACCGCCAGAACGCAAAGCTGGAGCCTTTCTTCAACCCGCACCACCCCGCTGTGCTCCGGGCCATCAAGATGACCATCGACGCGGGCCACCGCCACGGCATCTGGGTGGGCATCTGCGGCGAGCTGGGCGCAGACACCGCCCTCACCGAGACCTTCCTGCGGATGGGCGTGGACGAGCTGTCCATGAACGCCAAGAGCGTGCTGCCCGTGCGCAAGATCATCCGCAGCATCGATTTGAGCAAGCCTTCCGATAAGTAAGGCCCTTTGCGCTGAAAACGCCGCCCCCGGCAGGGAACTTCCCCGCCGGGGGCTTTGCATACCCGAAAAATTTTACCGAAATACTTCAAAACCATAAAGTGCAGTGCTATACTGGTAGCATCGAAATACCTGCTGAAGAGGGAATTTTATGACACAACTGCTCATCCGCCTGTTCGTCCGGCACCCGGACGATACCAAGAACGCCGCCGTCCGCACGGCCTACGGCAATCTGGCCAGCCTCGTGGGCATGGCCTGCAATCTCCTGCTCTGTCTGGGCAAGCTGGCGGCGGGGACGCTGTTCGGCTCCATCGCCATCATGGCCGATGCTCTGAACAACCTTTCGGACGCCTCGTCCAACGTGGTGAGCCTCGTGGGCTTCCGGCTGGCGGCCAAAGGCCCGGACGAAAAGCATCCCTACGGCCACGCCCGGTACGAATATCTGGCGGGCCTCGTGGTCTGCGTCACCATCCTCGCCATCGGTCTGTCCCTGCTGAAAGAATCCGCGCTCAAAGTGCTGCATCCGACGGCAGTGGTGTTCAGCTGGCTCAGTGTGGGGGTGCTGGCGGCGTCCATCGGCGTCAAGCTCTGGATGAGCCGCTTCAATAAGACCATCGGCCAGCGCATCAACTCCGAGACTCTGATGGCCACCGCCGCCGACAGCCGGAACGATGTGCTGACCACCAGCGCCGTGCTCCTGTCCACCGTTCTCTCCCACCTGACGGGCTGGGACGTGCTGGACGGCCTCATGGGCGTGGCAGTGGCGGCGTTCATCCTCTGGTCAGGCTGGGGGCTTATGATGGACACCCTCAGCCCCCTGCTGGGCGAGAGCCCCTCGCCGGAGCTGGTGGAGCACATCGAGCACACCGTCATGAGCTACCCGGGGGTGCTGGGCGTCCACGATCTGATGGTCCACGACTACGGCCCGGGGCATCAGTTCGCCTCGCTCCACATCGAGTTCCCCGCCGAGGCCGACCCGCTGGAAGCCCACGACATCATCGACAACATCGAGCGGGATTTTCTGAAAAAAGACCACTTACAGGTCACCATCCACTACGACCCCATCGTGACGTCGGACGCCGCCGTAGGCGTCCTGCGGAGCCGTTTGATGGAAAAAGCCCGCCAGATGGACCCTCGTCTGTCCATCCATGACCTGCGCATCGTGCCGGGGGACAGCCACACCAACGTGCTGTTCGACCTCGTGTTCCCGGCGGGCTACACCGGCGACAAGGACGCGCGGCTGGCCGAGATGTGTAATTTCGTCAAGGAGCAGGACCCGGGATACTGCTGTATGGTGAAGGTGGAGCAGAGCTATGCTTCTGCCCTGCCGGAAGAGGATCAATAAAAAAAGAGGGAAAGTATTATGCTGAACGAGACTTACCGCGCCATGCTGGGCCACAAGAGCGTCATCCGCGAGACTTTCATGTACGGCAAACAGCGCGCTGCCGAGATCGGCTATGAGAACGTGTTCGACTACTCGCTGGGCAACCCCAGCGTCCCCTGCCCGGACAAGTTCACCAAAGCCATGCAGACCCTGCTGGCCGAGGAAGAGCCTGTCGCCCTCCACGGCTACTGCCCCAGTCAGGGCGACCCGGGCTTCCGCACCGCCGTGGCGGCCCATCTGGCAAAAACCTTCGGCCTGCCCTATGAGCAGAAGGATATTTTCCCCACCACCGGTGCGGCGGGCGCTATCGCCCACGCCATCCGCGCTGTGACAAAGCCCGGCGACGAGGTGCTGACCTTCGCCCCCTACTTCCCCGAGTACGGCCCCTATGTGGAGGGGACCGGCGCTGTGCTCAAGGTCGTGCCGCCTCAGGCACCGGCGTTCCAGCCGAATCTTGACGCCTTTGAAGAGATGCTGACCGAGAACGTCACCTGCGTCCTCATCAACACCCCGAACAACCCCACCGGCGTCGTCTACTCCGCCGAGACCCTGAGCCGTCTGGCCGACATCCTGACCGAGAAGAGCAAGGCTTTCGGCCACAACATCTTCCTCGTCAGTGATGAGCCCTACCGTGACATCGCCTTCGACGGCAAAAAGGTGCCTTACCCGGCAGCGTTCTACCCCCACACCCTGACCTGCTTCTCCTTCTCCAAGAGCCTGAGCCTGCCCGGCGAACGTCTGGGCTATGTGGCCGTCCGGCCCGGCTGCGAGGGCGAAGACGTGCTGGTGGACATGATGGCCCAGATCTCCCGCTTCACCGGCCACAACTGCCCGCCCAGCATCATCCAGAAAGCCACTGCTGAGTGCCTCGACGTCACCAGCGATCTGTCCGTCTACGAGACGAACATGAACCTGCTGTACGACAAGCTCGCCGAGCTGGGCTTTGAGGTGGAGCGCCCCGGCGGTACATTTTATATCTTCCCGAAAGCGCTGGAAGAGGACGCCAACGCCTTCTGCCTCAAGGCCCGGGAGTTCGATCTGCTGCTGGTCCCCAGCGACACCTTCGGCGTCAAGGGCTATGTCCGCTTTGCCTACTGCATCGACACCGAGAAGGTGAAGCGCAGCCTGCCCGCACTGGAAAAGCTGGCCGCAGCCTATAAAAAGTGAATGTGAGGTAGTTCCATGCATCCGCTCCCCGAATATCCCCGCCCGAGCATGCGCCGGGACAGCTATGTCAACCTGAACGGCCCGTGGGACTACGCCATCACCCAGAGCTCAGAGTTCCCGGCAAAGTGGGACGGCGCTATCCTTGTACCCTATTCGCCCGAGGCGAAAGCTTCCGGCGTGGGCCGGACGCTGCAGCCCGGCCAGTGGCTCCACTACCACCGCACCTTCACGCCCCCGGCGGGCGAGGGCGGGCGCGTCCTGCTCCACTTCGGGGCGGTGGACTACGCCTGCGCGGTGGAGGTCAATGGCCGTCTGGCCGGAGGACACCGGGGCGGCTACTGGCCCTTTACGCTGGACATCACCGACCTGCTCCGCCCGCAGGGCCGCAACACCCTCTGGGTGGCCGTGCAGGACCCCACCGGCACCGGCACGCAGGCGAGGGGAAAGCAGACTCTCCGGCCCGGCGGGATGTTCTACCCGGCCCAGAGCGGCATCTGGCAGACGGTCTGGCTGGAGCGGGTGCCGGAAAATTACATTGATACATTGACCGTCACCCCGGACTACGACGCCCGGACGGTGACGGTGAAAGTCCATACCTCGAAGCCAGGCGGCGCGGTGAACCTCTGGGCCGTGGTGCGGGCCGGCGGCGTGACCATCGCCGAGGACTGGGGCAGCGACGAGGCCGACCGGGACGGCGAAGTGACCCTGAACATCGCCGAAGAGCATTTCTTCCCGTGGAGCCCCGACAGCCCCTTCCTCTATGATTTGACGGTCGGCACGACCCAGGGCGAAGAAGAGGGCTTCGACACCGTCCACAGCTATTTCGCCCTCCGCAAGTGGGAGTGTAAAGAGGATGCAAAGGGCATCCGGCGGTTTTTCCTGAACGGCAGGCCCATCCTGCTCAACGGCCTGCTGGACCAGGGCTATTGGCCCGACGGCCTCTACACCCCGCCCTCCGACGCCGCCGTGGAGCACGAACTGCACACCGTGCGGGAGCTGGGCTTCAACCTGCTGCGCAAGCACGCCAAAATCGAGCCGGAGCGCTGGTACTACCACTGCGATAAGCTGGGCATCATCGTCTGGCAGGATATGGTCAACGGCGGCGGGGCCTACCCGATGTGGTACGTCACCTACCTGACCAACGCCTTACAGCCCCTGATGCGCCGCGCCCCGGACGGGAAGCTGCTGTGGGGCTTTCTGGGCCGGGGCAGCGCCCACAGCCGGGAGGAATACGCCCGGGAGCTGGCCGACACGGTAGCCGCCCTGCGCCGGCACCCCTGCATCGGGTGCTGGGTGCCGTTCAACGAGGGGTGGGGCCAGTTCGACGCACGGAAAGCCACCGAGACCCTCCGCGCCCTCGACCCGTCCCGTCTGGTGGACGAGGCCAGCGGCTGGTTCGACCGGGGCGGGGGAGATGTGCATTCCATCCACAACTACTTCTATCCGCTCCGCATCCGCCCGAATGTGCGCACGGTGGCCCTCAGCGAGTACGGCGGCATTGCATGGCCCATGCCCGGCCATGAGCCGCCCCGGAAGACCTACGGCTACGGCACGGCCAGAAGCCGGGCAGAGCTGACGGAGCGCTACTGCGATCTGCAGCGCAAGACGATTCTCCCGCAGCTGAAAAAGGGCCTGTCGGCGCTGGTGTACACCCAGTTGACCGACGTGGAGGACGAGGTGAACGGCCTGTTCACCTACGACCGCACGGCCATCAAACCCGATGCCGCCGCCGTCCGCGCCGTCAACGAGGCACTGGAAGTGGAGTTTGAAAAGGCAGTAAAAGAATGAACGGGCTCTCGGCCAGTTGTCCCTGCGCAGCAGAGCATTTTGCTGTTTTTCACGGCTCCTGATTGGCTAAAATGTCGAAAATAATACCATATATTGACAATTCTGTAAAAATGCACTATACTGGACCCATCGAGACAGACCACGAAGTTCTTGTATATGAAAATGTTCAGGATAACAGCGTATTTGCGATATGCAATTCAACGCTGCTGCTGTTGCATTAAAAAGTTGAATTGCTATAAAACAGGTATTACAGGCACACGGCCTGTAATGATAAACATTATATGTTCGCGCATGTAGTGATTTATCTCACATAGTCTGAGGGCGAGGTTCCGCAAGGGACCTCGCCCTTGGGCTTTTTATAGGCGCTGGGCTATTGACATTGGAGAGCGATTCATCTATAATCGAGGTGCAGACCAGCCGAAGAGGTATGGACTGGAAAATTATGGGAACTCAAAAACGCAAAAACTGCCCATTCTGAGATGCTCTAAAAGGCGAAAATAACGCCGAAATATAAGAAAAATGATGTATCTGCATTGTTTTTGAGAGAATGGATAAAAACGTCGGATCGCATCAGAATGCGTTAGAAAATGTCGGGCCGCCCGCCACAGCCTGAGAAGGCCGAAGCGGGTGGTCCGTTTTTATCTTTTGTATTCTGGAAGTTCTGGCGCTTGACAATCCGCGTACGACTGCCTATAATAAAGATAAGGAAAGGCGCTGACCGTGCAAACGGCTAGCTCCTCACCAGTTTAAGTCGCTACAAAAAGTAATGACCGCCACCGAGTTGGGGAACTGTGGGCGGTCATTTCTTTTTGTGCTTTTTCCTTTTGCTGCCATAAGAATCATCCTTTTTCCGGTCGTCCATCAGATGTACAACACTTACGAGAAGCGCCAACAGTGCGATGATCGTCTGGAAAAGCAATAGAATTTCCGATGTAGTCATAAGGCATCCCTCCCTTCGCCTTGAGCGTCGGGAGCGGAACTCCAAAAAGTTGCCCTCCCGCGCTTGCTTTGCTCCGAAGAGCAAGACAGCGAGACCGGTGAGGAGCAATAGCCGCCTGCGTTTGGTTGGACAGCGCCTTTCTGCTAAGAGGATACCATAAAAACCGACAAAAAGCAACGCCGCACGATGCATATCCGCGCGGCGCTGGAAGCGGGATCTGAAAAGCAGTATGAGTACAGAAAAGCTCCGGGGACCAACAGATCCCCGGAGCTTTTGTATTATTTTTGAGGAAAATTACTGCTCGTTCTTGATTTTGGAAGCCGGCATCTTCTTCATGGCGGCAGAATCCAGAGCGTGGGGCAGCTGGGTGCCATAGGACTGAAGGCTGTCCTGCAGCTCACCGCTCTTCATGTCGGAGAGGGCCTGTGCGCGGAGGCTGTCCAGCGTGTCAGCGTCCAGCGGGTCGAGACGGACGAGCATCATCAGCGCATAGCTGGAATACTGCACGGCGGCGGCCTCGCCGGGCTTGAGGGCGCGGACAGCGTCGGCGGTGCCTTCCTCGGAGAAGGTGGAATCGATGTTGTCAGAACCCAGCAGGGCAGTGGAGAGAGAAGAAGCGTCGGAAGAGGGCTCGCCATCCAGCACCGCGTAGATGTCGGGCAGGGCAGCGGCGACGGCGGCGCTGAAAGCGGAGGTCTGGGCGCTGGCCCCATCGGGGATGGCAGCGTTGCAGTTCTCGGCGGCGGTCTGGGCCAGCTCGAGCATCTGGGCGCTCTGGGCGTCATCAGCAAAAGCGAAGGTGCTGGTGTTGTAGAGCGGCACGACCACATAGCGGATGTAGACCATCTCGTCCTCGAGGTGGCTGGTCAGCTCTGCGTCGGAGACGGGAGTCTCGCCGTCGGTGCCGTAGCACATCTCGAGCAGGTCGTTGCTCTTGATGAGGATGCGCTCAAACCGCTTGAGGGTGTCGAGGCCGATGCCGTTGGCCTTGTAGAGGTCGCCGTTCTGCTCCATCAGCTGGGAGGCGTAGCTGTCGGCCTGCATCTCCTCGTCGGGGGTCAGAACGCCGCCCAGCTCATCGAAACGGGTCTCGATGGCGGCGTAGGATTCGAGGTTTTCCAGTGTCTTCTGGGCCACATAGTCGCTGACCACGGCGGTCTCGCCGGTGGCATCATCGACGGTGATGGTGGCCTTGAGGAAGCTGGACACCTTGGTGGCGTCCTGGTCGTCGGAAGCGAGGTCGGCGGCGGTCTGGTAGGCATCGAACTGGGCCAGCAGATAGAGGCCGGAAGAGATGTCCACGTTACCGATGGTGCCTACAGAATCCGGGGTGGAGAGGCTGCAGCCCACGAGGCCGACGGCCAGAGCGAGGGCGCAGACGAGTGCGATGAGTTTCTTCTTCATAAGTGTACTCCTAGTGAAATTTATTTTTTGCCGGTGTTTTCTTCCGGCGGGGCAGCAAGGATGTCGGCCATCGCCTTGAGGATGCTTTGCAGCAGTTCCAGCGGCTTTTCGTCGGGTTGGAGAGTCACCGAGAGGTAGGGCTTGGTGCCGGCTCCTGCCGTCACCCGGCCATTGAAAGCGATGAGCAGGCCGCGTATCATGGCCACGTCCAGCGTCTCCACCTGTAACAGCAGGGTGTCCTTCTTCTGGGTGACTTCGTAGACGCCCACGGCGGCAGCCTGGACGCGCACCAGCGAGACGTTCACGAGGTCGCTGACGGAGGGCGGCGGGTCGCCGTAGCGGTCGATGAGTTCGTCCAGCACGTCGGCGGCGTCCTCGGGGGTCTGGATAGCGGCAATGCGTTTGTAGGCCTCGATGCGGCCCGGGCCGTCGGCAATATACTTCTCCGGGATGAAGGCGTCCACCCGCAGGTCCACGAGGCATTCGCTCTTGTCCCGCTGGATGGGCTCGCCCTTGGCCCGGGCAATGGCCTGACCCAGCATCTTGACGTAAAGGTCATAGCCCACGGCCTCCATGTGGCCGTGCTGGCTGTGGCCCAGCAGACTGCCTGCGCCGCGAATTTGTAAGTCGCGCATGGCGATGCGGAAGCCGGAGCCGAAGGCTGTGAACTCCCGGATAGCCGAAAGCCGCTTCTGGGCGATGTCGGTGAGGGTCTTGTCCCGCCGGAAGGTGAAGTAGGCGTAGGCTTTCCGGCCCGAGCGGCCTACGCGGCCCCGGATCTGGTACAGCTGGGCCAGACCCATCCGGTCGGCGTCCTCGATGATGAGGGTGTTGCAGTTGCGCACATCAATGCCCGTCTCGATGAGGGTGGTGCAGACGAGGATGTCGATCTCGCCGTTCAGCAGATGCTGCCAGACGGGGTTCAGCTCTTCCTCGGTCATCTTTCCGTGGGCGATGCCCACCCGCGCCCCGGGTACCATCTGGCTGACGTGGGCGGCGCAGGACTCGATGTTGTCCACCCGGTTGTGCAGGTAGTAGACCTGACCGCCCCGGGCCAGCTCCTTCTTCATGGCTTCGGCAAGGATGACGTCATTGTACTCGAGCACGAATGTCTCCACCGGCTGGCGCTCGATGGGCGGCTGCTCGATGGTGGAGAGGTCGCGGATGCCGCTCATGGCCATGTTCAGGGTGCGGGGGATGGGGGTGGCCGAGAGGGTCAGCATGTCCACGCCGATGAAGTTCTCTTTCAGCTTCTCCTTGTGCTTGACGCCGAAACGCTGCTCCTCGTCGATGATGACAAGGCCCAGGTCGTGGAACCGGACGTCCTTGGAGAGGAGGCGGTGGGTGCCGATGACGATGTCCACGCTGCCGGCCTGCAGGCCCCGCAGGGTCTCTTTCTGCTGCTTGGCGGTGCGGAAGCGGGAGAGCAGCCCGACTTTCACCGGGAATGCCTCCATGCGGGAGATGATGCTGTTGTAGTGCTGCCACGCCAGCAGGGTGGTGGGGGCCAGAATGGCGCACTGCTTGCCGCCCATGACGCACTTGAAGGCCGCACGGAAGGCGACCTCCGTTTTGCCGACGCCCACGTCGCCGCAGAGCAGACGGTCCATAGGCCAGCCCTTCTCCATGTCCTTTTTGATCTCGGCGGTGGCGGTGAGCTGGTCGTCCGTCTCGTCGTACTCGAAGCGGGACTCGAAATCGCTCTGCCACTCGCCGTCGGCGGGGAAGGCGTAGCCTGTGGCTTGACGGCGGCGGGCGTAGAGCTCGATGAGCTCCTGGGCCATCTCTTCGGTGGCCTTTTTGACCTTGGCGCGGGTGCGCTGCCACTCGGTGCCGCCCAGCTTGGCAAGCTTCACCTTTTCCTCGTCGCCGGGGGCGGTGTAGCGGCTCAGCAGATCGAGCTGAGTGACCGGCACATACAGCACGTCGGAGCCGGAATACTGGATCTTCAGGTAATCTTTTATCGCACCCTGCACCTCGAGACGCTGGATGCCCGCATACATGCCGATGCCGTGGCTCTGGTGAACCACATAGTCGCCGGGCTTGATGTCCGAGAGGCTGGACAGGGCGTTTTTGTTCTTCTTGCGCTTTTTGTTCTCGGCGGCCTCGTCGTCCAGACCGTGACGCCGGGACGAGATGACCGCCACGCGGGCGAACGGGAAGGTGCAGCCCGCCGTGAGGTGGCCGGGCAGTACCTGAACCAGACCTTTCGCGGGCCGGACGTCCCGGCTCATGCTGACGGCATAGCCCTTGTCAGCCAAATCGCGGGTGAGGGCCGCTGCACCCTTGGGCGTGCCGGCGAAAAGGGCCACGGCGTACCCCTGCTGGATCAGCGGGTCGAGGTCTTCCCGCAGGGAAGCGAGGTCGCCGCCCCAGTTGGGAGCCGCGAACGCCTCGGCGTTGATGAGGTCTTTCAGCTTGAACTCGTTCATGCCCCGCAGGAAGTTCTCGCAGAGCAGAGTGCTCTGGTCCTGCGCCGCAATGGCGAGGTCGTCCATCGTCTGGTAGAGCACATCGAGGCCGGGGCAGATGACGCCCTCCTCGAGCAGGCCGGTCAGCTCTTCGCTGCGGCGGAACTCGGTGGCCTTCTGGGCGTCCCGGATGCCGCCCACCTCGTCGAGGATGAAGATGGGGCTGCTCAGGTGGTCCAGCAATGTGGCGGGCGTCTCGTACCGCAGACCGTAGTATTTGTCCATAGCCTCGGGCATGACGCCGCTGTCCAGCTGGGCGAGGTCGGACTCCATGGCCTTTTCGAGGGCGGTGCGGCGCTTGCCCCGGGCTTTCTTCTGGGCGGCGCGAAGGGCCTCCGCCGTGTCGGCGGTGCTGCCGAACAGCACCTCACGGGCGGGGGAAAGATAGATCTTTTCCAGCGCACCGTCCCGCCGCTGGGTCAGCAGGTCGAAGGAGGCGAGAGAGTCTATCTCGTCGTCCCAGTACTCCACACGGGCGGGCTGGCGCATATCGGGGGCGTAGATGTCCACGATGTCGCCCCGGACGCTGAACTGTCCCGGGCCGTCCACCTGACTTCGCCGCACGTATCCGGCGGCGAAGAGCCGCTCCACCAGCGCTTCGCGGTTGTAGACCATGCCGGGCTTGAGGGTGAGGGTGTTCTTCTGGAACTCATCCTGCGGCACAGTGTATTGGAGCAGGGCTTCGGCGGGGACGCAGACGGCGTTCAGCCGTCCGCCCGCCAATGCGCCCAGCACCGACAGACGCCGGTACTCGTACTCGCGGCCCGCGCCCTCGACGGGGCGGAGCATGAAGTCCCGGGGCGGGAACACCGCCGCCGAGAGCCCCAGCGTCTTGAGGTCGTCGGCAAAATGGGTGGCCTCGGCCTCGCCGGGGGTGACGACGCAGAGGATGCGGCCCGTGTCCTTCTGGAGCGCGGCGTAGAGCAATGCCCGGCCTGCCGGAGGCAGACCGAACAGCGCCGCCGGGCCGGGGGAGGCAAGGCTGGCCGCTGTCTTCTGGTATTCAGGGGTGTTTTTCAGGAGCGCTTCGTACATGGTGGACCTCCTTTCTAGTGAAGATGGACGTAATAGCCTCTCCCTTTGGGAGAGGTGTCACCGCAGGTGACGGAGAGGGCAAGCTCGGGGCGAAAGAGCTGCCATACAGCGATAAGCAGACTCTTTGTCAGAGGGATGTTATCGCTGTGTCTGTGCTTTTTGTCAGCGGCCTTGCCCTCTCAGGCGCTTCGCGCCAAGGCCGGGTTGCGGCTCCCAGCGTCTGCTACGCTGTCGCTTGCATCCTGCTGGCCGCTGCCCCAACAGCTCCTCCCTGTTTCCGCCACTGGCGGCGGTCGTCGCTGTTGCCCCCAAAGGGGGAGCCTTACCCGTTATACTTGCTCTGCGCCAGACCCAGCTTGCCGTCCATGATGAGCTTTGCGGCGGCTGCGATGTCGGGGCAGCGGTCGGCGAGGGCCTTGGCGTCGTCGGGCGGGAACCTGCCCAGCACCCAGTCGGCCAAATCGTAGTCCGGGCGGGGCTTTGCGCCCACGCCGATGCGGATGCGGGGGAAGTTCTCGCCGCCGAGGCGGGCGATGATGCTCTTGAGGCCGTTGTGGCCGCCCGCAGAGCCGGAGGGCCGGATGCGCAGTTTGCCGGGGTTCTGGGTGATGTCGTCGCACAGGACGATGACGTGGTCGGCAGGGATCTTGAAGAAGCCCGCCAGCGGGCCGATGGAGTCGCCCGAGAGGTTCATATAAGTCAGGGGCTTCAGGAGCACGACCTTGTGGCCGTCTACCTCGCCCTGCCCCCACAGGCCCTGAAACTTGGTCTTGGAGACGGAGATGCCCCACTTGTCGGCCAGATAGTCCAGCGCGGCAAAGCCTGCGTTGTGACGGGTGCCGTCGTATTTCGGCTCCGGATTGCCGAGGCCGGCAATGAGCCAGATGTCATTGGTGTTCATGTTGATATATTCTGCCTTTTTACGTTGGATCTGTTTTCGAACAATATGTTATTATAACATACGCGCGCGCAAAAAGATACACAAAAAGCAAATAAATATCCCCCGGCTCCGCCGGGGGATATTTATTTATGCCCGAGGGAAGCACCCGCCGGGGCGGGGAGGCGATTTGTTGCATTTTATTGCATATTGCCGCAAAATAGAGGATTTTAAGCCCGAAATTTCGCTGTTTTTCCCTATTGCCAAGACTGTAGGGGGGGGGGGTATAATAAAAAATGAGAAATACCCTCAACAAAGAAGTGGAAAAAGCACAAGAAAACGTAGAAAAAGAAAGGAGATTACAAGGTTGACTTTTTGAAATTATCGGTTGTTCCCGCTGCGACTATTTCTTTGACGGAATTGATGAGATGAGCGATTAACTAATCTATTTATGACGGGAAGGTTTTATGCAGTTAAATGTAACAACTGACTATGCAATCAGGATGACACTATTTCTTGCAATCCTTGGAACGCCTATGGGGAGTGAGGATATCAGCAAGCAGATGGGAATCCCAAAACAAATGATTGCTCAGATCGCAAAGCCTCTGCGCAATGCGGGGATCATTGCGACAAAGCGCGGCGTTGGCGGAGGCTTTAGTTTAAACCGAAAACCGGAAGACATCAGTTTGGCTGATATATTCAATGCGGTGGAAGGAACTACCAGGATCAACCGTTGCTTGGAAGAAGATTGCTACTGCTCGCGGCATGCAACGGAGACATGCCCGGTCAGAAAGTTCTATAAGGAGATGCAGACATTTATGGATGAAGCGTTTTCCGGTAAGACAATTGCGTCTTTGATGTAGGCTGCTGTGTATGCAGCATGAGATTCTGAAACAGAATGCGGAGGAAGCAGTTCCACCCACCTCTCAGAGTGCGGAAACACGGTTGCGTGTTCTGAGAAGTGTTGTATAGTGTAAAAACCACAAAAAAACGTAAAAAAGAAAGGAGATTACCACGATGAAGAAGAACAATGCATTCCGCCGGGCAGCAGCTCTGATGGCAGCGTTGAGTATTACGGTGTCTCTGGCGGCTCCGGCCTTTGCAGATACCTACTACATCGACTACGGCGATATTACCATCACCAAAAATGAGGATGGCAGCCAGACCATCGAACAGGGCGGAGATAAATGGACGGACAAGGCCGGGGAGGAGACCGTCATCACCACCTCTAATACGGTCATCACCACGCTGGAGAGCGACCTGGAAGGCCCCGAAGCAGAGGATTCCGACTTTGGCCCTGTGGTAGAGGATAACTACCAGCCGGCCCAGCCGGAGGACGCTGAGAAGCCGGAAGGCGCAGACCAGCCGGAGAGCGCTGAGGAACCGAAAAGCGCAGACCGGCAGGAGAGTGCAGACCAGCAGGCAGCCCCGGCTGCTGCCCCCGCAGACACTACTCCGGTGAACCCAAAGGATGATGGCTTTTGGGGCAACACCATTACGGTGATCAACAACATTGCCGATAAGGTGCTGAACCTCACCCTGAAAGACGTAAAGATCGATGTGAGCGACACCGGAGATCAATATGATTGGGATCAAAAAGGAAAGGCTGCCCTGAGCGTTCAGGGAAAGGGCAATGTGGAGATCGAGCTGGACGGCGATAACGAGCTGAAAAGCGGCACTCAGAGTGCGGGCCTTGAAAAAACCTCCACAGGCAAGCTGACCCTGAAGGACGATAGTAAAGAAGCCGGCAGCCTGACGGCCACCGGTGGCAACAATGCTGCCGGCATCGGCGGCGGTTTCCAGGGCAACGGCGAAAACATCACCATCACCGGCGGCACAGTGACCGCTACCGGTGGCTTCTCTGCCGCCGGCATCGGCGGCGGTAGAGAAGGCAAGGGCGAAAACATCACCATCACCGGCGGCACGGTGAACGCTACCAGCAACGATGGTGCCGGCATCGGCGGCGGTCTCCTTGGCAGCGGCGAAAACATCACCATCAACGGCGGCACGGTGAACGCTACCGGCACCGATGGTGCCGGCATCGGCGGCGGTAACGGCGGCGTCGGCAAAAACATCACCATCACCGGCGGTACGGTGACCGCTGCCGGTGGCTTCGGTAACGCTGGCATCGGCGGCAGTAACGGCGGCAGCGGCAACAACATTACCATTACCGGCGGTACAGTGACCGCTACCGGTGGCGAAGGTGGTGCCGGCATCGGCGGCGGTGCTGAGGGCGGCGGCGGCAACAACATCACCATCAAGGGCGGCACAGTGACCGCTACCGGCGGTGGCAACCGTGGAAACAGTGGTGCCGGCATCGGCGGCGGCAGCTCCGGCAGCGGCGAAAACATCACCATCAACGACGGCAAGGTGACCGCTACCGGTGGCAACTATGCTGCTGGCATCGGCGGCGGCAGCGTCGGCCGTTGGGGCGGTGACGCCGGCAGCGGCAAAAACATCACCATCAACGGCGGCACGGTGAACGCTACCGGCGACGGTGGTGCTGGCATCGGCGGCGGTGGAGCCGCCGCCTCCGACATCGAATTTTGGGGCAGTAACGGCGGCAACGGCGAAGACATCACCATCAACGGCGGCACGGTAAACGCTGCCGGTGCCTACGGTGGTGCCGGCATCGGCGGCGGTCTCAATGGCATCGGCAGCAAGGTCACCGTGAGCGGAGCCGCTCATGTGACGGCGACGGCGACCGCCAGCAGGGACCCTGACTGGCCCCATACCGATACCGGTGCTACCATCGGTAACGGCAGCACCAGAACGCCGGATGGTGAATCTGTCGACGGCAAGGAGATCCAGGCAGACATCAGCCACCTGACCACCGGCTACATCCACCACATCATCTACAACCCGGACCTGGACTTGGACGGCAAACCAGACGGCATCCTGAAGGAGTGGTGGGAGTTTGCGCTCCCCAAGCCCATCCCGGACGGGGAGAGCCTGGACCTCCATGTGGAGACGCTGAAGGGCGCCCCCCTGCTTTTTAACACCCGGCAGCAGGGCAGCACCCTGCGGGTGACGACCGACAATCTGTCCGCCCGGCTCCACGGCATCCGGCAGGCGCTGGAGACCCTGCAGGAGCAGGGGGTGGAGCAGATCCAGTTTGTTACCACCCTCAAAACGACCACCCTGTCGGTGGAAGACCTGCTGACAGAGGGGGGCAGCTGGTTTGCTCTGGAGCACGACGGCCTTGGGAGCCGGCGGCTGAGCGCAGCTCAGGCCGAAAGCCTGAAGTGCTGGAGGCACTAAAAAATACAGACCCCTTACAGGGGCCGCCTTGGGGAATCACCCGGGGCGGCCTCTTTTTTGTAATTCGTAAAACCACCCGCTAGGCGAGTGGTTTTCATTATACAAAAAGCCGCCGTGCGGGCGGCACGGCGGCGTGGGGAGCGGGGGTCAGCCCTGCTCCTGTTCCAGTTTCTGCTTCTTTATAATGTACGCCTCCATTTTCGGCTCAGCCCAGCCGTCGAGGTTGGTCTGACGCTCCCGGGCGATGCCAAGAGCCTGCGGGGGGACGTCCTTGGTGATGGTGCTGCCGGCGGCGGTGTAGGCCCCGTCGCCGATGGTGACGGGGGCGACAAGGTTGGTGTTGCAGCCGATGAAGCAGTAGTCGCCGATCTGAGTGCGGAACTTGTCCTTGCCGTCGTAGTTGCAGGTGACGGTGCCGCAGCCGAAGTTGCAGTATTTGCCCACGTCGCTGTCACCGATGTAGGTCAGGTGGCTGACGGTGTTGCCCCGGGCGAAGTTGGAGTTCTTCGTCTCGACATAAGCGCCCAGATGCACACCGCAGCCGGTGACGGTGTTGATGCGCACATGGGTGAAGGGGCCGATGTTGTTGTGGGGGCCGAGGTGGCTGCTGTAGACCTGGCTGGCGTTGACGGTGGTGCCTTCGTCCACGGTGCTGTCCTCGATGAGGGTGTTGGGGCCGATGACGCAGCCTGCGCCGATGGTGGTCTTGCCGCGCAGGATGGTGCCTGCGAGGATGACGGCTCCCGGGGCAATGACCACTTCGGAGCCGATCTCCACATTGCGGCTGCGGATGTCCACGCCGTTTGCGATGTGGCGCAGCAGCACCTCTTCGCGCTGGGCCTCGGCAGCGTCGAGCTTTGCCTTTGCGGCAGCCAGTGCGGATGTGTCAATGTTTTGCATAAATAAAAAACCTCCTCCCAAAACGGCCTCCGCAGCGGCGGCGGAGGCCCTGCGGAGAAGGGTTTTGTTGTATCCAAGACAGGACAAACTCGGGAGCAATCACCCCGGAAAAACAGGGTAAAGGGTTTGATGGATGGAAAGTTGTATCCATCACCCTAAAAATGGCTTAAAACCTTAAAAAACCTCTCGAAATCTTTCCCATTTTATATTACCGAAAAAGTAAGTAAAATGCAAGGGTTTGCACAAAAAATATCAAACAAATTCGGTGATTTGCCCGATGGAATAGACGTGAAATTCTGGTATAATGGTTTAGCATTCACAGAGAAATGTTTATCGTATGACAAGACAGAGCATCGATAAGACCGCCGGAGCATCGCGCCGGGGGCCATCATTTGGGAGGTAAACACGCATGAGCAAAAAGTATCTGTACTACTTCAGCGAAGGCAACGATGCCTTTGGCGGCGACAAGGTCACCATGAAGAACATTCTGGGCGGCAAGGGCGCTGGTCTGGCTGAGATGACTGCAGCCGGCATGCCGGTGCCGCAGGGCTTCACCATCACCACCGAGGCCTGCACCCAGTACTACGCAGACGGCCGTCAGATCAACGACGAGATCACCGCTGACATCTTCGAGCACGTCAAGGGCCTCGAGAAGATCACCGGCAAGACCTTCGGCGACAACGAGAACCCGCTGCTGGTCTCCGTCCGTTCCGGCGCACGTCAGTCCATGCCCGGCATGATGGACACCATCCTGA